>ERZ1673739.64-NODE-64-length-159371-cov-31.489945_pt1 | contig 159371 bp, 146 predicted proteins | sample MGYA00580210_ERZ1673739 | MGnify/ENA primary metagenome ERZ1673739 (study PRJEB41218, sample SAMN15661749) | gut metagenome | host: Homo sapiens | place: Canada: London | collected 2015-08-20/2019-03-30 | study: EMG produced TPA metagenomics assembly of... | reverse complement strand
CAAGCCTTATTTTTTAGAAGCTTTTGAACTTTCTGAACTTGGACATCCAAGAAGTTTCTCAGAACAAACTGTGAGCTTATCGGGGTGAGCCCCCTCCATCTTGCTGTCGCAAGACCGCTCTGTTTGCTTGAACGCCCCACTGGGGCGATTCATTGCTTTCGCAACCGCAAAACTTTTCAGCGTCTATTGGTTCTTTTCAAGGGCTTCCTGCTGAGGTTTTGGAAGTCATTCTTTTGCCTCAGCGCTTGGCGCTCAAGTATAATACCACACCCCCGCCTCCTTGTCAACACTTTTTGACAGATTTTTTCATTCTTTTTTGCGTGCACCCCAAAACAGCAGCAGACCGCAGGAAAAACTACGCCGCAGCTGCAATGCAGCTGCGGCGGCAAAAGCGGAAGAGTCCTCTCCCGGAACTATTCAGGTTTTCAGGATCTTCGCAGGGTCAGCCAGACTGCAGCAGCCAGCATGGGCAGCATTCCGATCAGGCCAATGGGTGCCGGACCCAATACATTGTAATAGCTGTCTGCCGGGTTCGTCAAAACCACAAACAGCGCTGCCACCGCATTGAATGCGCCGTGTGCGATGGACGGAACCCAGATGCACCCGGTCTTTTCATAGAGCCAGTCCAACAGGGTATTGAGCGCAAAGCAGACTATGCACCACACGAAAAGGCCCAGCACTGGCGCACCCAAGTAGTTGGTGCCGTATTCGTAGCCCACCAGCAGCATCAGCGGCCAGTGCCAGACACCCCAGATCACGCCGCCCAGCAGGCGGCCGTTGAGCAGGCCGAGCTGCTCCTTTAGGTGAGGCATCATATACCCGCGCCATCCGGCTTCCTCACCCAAAGCTGCGAACATATTGATGACCGGAGCCAGCGTGACCGCGAACAGACCTGTTTCCAGCATGTAGCTGAGGTTGGATACGCCCAGCTCCCTGCGCAGGGTCTGAGCGTCCATCTCGCCGCCGTAGGCCGCTGCCAGCCAGCTGCCGGAGAGGTCCAGTCGATGCGGGAACACCGCAAAATAGAGCACTGCGGCCAGCACCGTAAATAACGCCGGGCCGAACCACGCCGCCAGCCAGTAGCGGCGCTTGCCCTGCACCTTCCAGCCGATGCCGGTGGGCTGGCGCAGAAAGACCTTTTGCACCAGCAGCACCGCCAGCAGCGGGCAGAGCATGGTGGCGACCAGCGCCAACTGATACAGCACGGCATTCTGCTTTTGCAGCAGCGCCATGCAGCCGCCGACCTGACACAGCCATGCCAGACCAAATGCTAACAGGAAATAAAGGCCGAAGCCCTGCTTTTCTTTTGTGGTCATACGAACTTCACCGCCGTTCCATAAGCAATAACCTCTGCTGCGCCCTGCATGACGCTGGCGGAAGCGTAGCGCATCCCTACAACTGCATCCGCACCAAGGGCCTCTGCATCCTTGACCATGCGTCCTGTGGCGATCTGCCGGGCTTCGGTGAGCATATCCGCGTAGTCGGTCACTTCACCGCCCACCAGCGTGCGGAACCCCGCCATCAGATCGTGGCCCAGATTGCGGCTCTGCACCGTGCTGCCGCGCACCACGCCCAGCGCTTCCAGCTTTTTGCCGGGCACCTCGTTAATAGTTACGATAAGCATCTTCTTCTCCCTTTCCGATCTCTTCAATGCGTTCCAGCAACACCTTCAGCGTGCCCACGATGCACCCCACCGGGATGCCGAACAATACGATGAGCAGCGGCAGCGGCGGCGCTTCCTGCGGGTCGCTGTAAAAGGCCCACGCCATCGTTGCGATCACAAAAGCCATCAGCGCCACAAAAAGAGCAGCGCCGATGCAGGCACCGCGGATGCGCTCGCCTTTTCGGTCTGTGCGTTCAATGTTCACAAAGGTCACTCCCTGTTCCTCCCGTGCAGCAAGGCGCGCAAGCGTCTGCTCCACATCCAGTTCTTCAAGGTTTCCGGAAGCCTTTTCCAATACGGTACAGAAGCCGATGGCTTCGTCCAGATCCTTGCGGCGGGTGCTCAGACGTTCCAGCTGCTGGGCCATTCCCTCGGCCAGCGTCTTCTGCCCTTCCAGCATTTCCCGGATCTCGGCCAACGGCACATCCAGCTTGCGCAGCAGCTTGATGCGGCGCAGGCGTTCCACGTCCGCCTGCGAGTAGCTGCGGTAGCCGTTGCCCGGCTCACGGCTGGGGGTAATGAGCCCCTCCTCCTCGTAAAAGCGGATGTTCTTTTTGGTCACGCCCACAGCGGCTTCCACTTCGTTGATCTTCATGGCTCCGGTGCCTCCTTACGTGCCTATGTTACACCTTCCAGAAAGGGGAAGGTCAATAGATTTTAATAGAAAAGTGAGACTCCCCCAGTCTGCTTCGCAGACAGCCCCCTCGGAGATGGGGCCTTTGGCAAAACATAAAACTTTGCCGCACTGCCAAAGGCTCCCTCCTTGAGGGAGCTGGCGAGCGAATGCGAGACTGAAGGAGTTCTTATTTTATCAGAAGTAGCACTTGATCTGGAACCGGTCGGCGCTGTCCTGCTTTTTCTCCACCACAATGTGCTCATGGTTGAAGTCGAAGTGCACCGGGGTGCACAGGTCGGTATTGCGGGTCAGGCGCAGCAGTTCCTGCACCCGCTTTTTCTCCTCCGGCACATAGAACAGGTAGCTCACGCCCTCCTTTTTGGCACGGCCGGTGCGGCCGATGCGGTGGGTGTAATGTTCGTTCTCACTGGGCACATCGTAGTTGATCACGGCATCCACATCCGAAACATCGATGCCGCGGGCGGCAACGTCGGTGGCTACCAGAATGGCCAGCTTGCCGTCCCGGAAGTTCTGCATGATCTGGTTGCGCTCCTTCTGGGAGAGGTCGCCGTGGAGGCAGTCTACCGAGAAGCCCAGCCGTGCCAGCTGGTTGGCCAGAGTGGCAGTGTTGAACTTGGTATCGCAGAACACCATCACACGCTTGTAGTTCTCACCAATGATGATCTGTGCAAGGTCGGAAAGCTTGTTGCGGCCGGAGGTCTCCAGCATATACTGGGTGATCTTGGGCTGGCTTTCTTCCTTGGGCTGGACGGTGATCTCCTCGGCGTTGTGCTGGTACAGCCAGCCGATGTCCATTACCTCGCGGCTGATGGTGGCCGAGAACATGGAAAGGGACTTGCGGGCCTTCATCATTTCAATGATATGCCGCACATCCTTATAGAAGCCCATGTTCAGCATTTCGTCGGCCTCGTCCAGCACGATCTGGGTCACATGGGAGATATCAATGGAATGGTGCTTGTAGTGGTCCATCAGACGGCCCGGCGTTGCCACCACGATCTGGCAGCCCTCGGCAAGGCGCTTTGCCTGCTTTTCCATGTTGGCACCGCCGTACACGCAGGCCACCTGCACTTCGGGCATGAAATAGGTCAGCTCTTCCAGCTCCTGCGCGATCTGCTGGGCCAGCTCCCGGGTGGGGGCCATGATCACGGCCTGCGGGTACTTGTTTTCCGGTAAGATATGCTCCGCCACCGGGATGCCGAAGGCACAGGTCTTGCCGGTGCCGGTGGGGGCTTTTGCGATCACGTCATAGCCCGCCATCATGACGGGGATAGTCTTTTCCTGAATTTCGGTCATTTCGGCAAAGCCCATGCGCTCCACGGCTTTGTGGATGGCATCGCTGCACTGCAACTCACTGTAAAGCATCTGATTCTCCGTTCCTTTGTCATTTTATATTCTGAACCCAGTATAGCATGAAATGCCACACTTGTCAGCAGGTTCTTAACGAACTCCTTCCGTCATCGCTAATGCGATGTCCCCTTCCTCCCAGAGGGAGACTTTTCCGCACAGCGAGGCTCCCTCTCCGAGGGAGCTGTTGAGCAAATGCGAAACTGAGGGAGCTCCAAACAAAAAGAGCTGCGCCCCGAGTGGAGGGCACAGCTCTTTGCATTTGATTTGAGGATCAGACAGCTTCCTCAGTCTTGGCAGCCTTGCCTGCTTCCAGCTTCTGCTTGAAGCGGCCGCTGGCCTTGAAGCCGGGGATGGAGGTGGACTCCAGACGGCTGGAAACCTTGGTCTTGGGGTTGGTGTAGGCCTTGGGCTTGCGGGGACGCATCTCAAAACGGCCAAAGCCTGCGATGGTCACCTTCTCGTCTGCGCGCAGGCAGTCGGCGATCTGGTCAAACATTGCATCCATCGTGGTCTCGACCTGTGCTTCGGTGAAGCCGGTCTTGCGTGCCACAGTCTCGATCATCTGGGAACGGGTCATGTATCTATATCCTCCTGGAGTGTCCAAAAGTAACGTCTTTTGGCAAATTTTGCGTTGTTGAGTATAACATAATTCACACACTGTTTGCGACAGATTGCGCACAAAACGTCATTTATTGCGCATGAACTTATGTAATCTCTCTCTGTCCTTCACAAATACAGCGCCCGCTGTTTTGGCGGGCGCTGCAAAAAAGCATTTTACGGGTAATTCGTGAGGTAATTATTTGCGGTGATACAGGGTGGCAATATCCACCAGCGGGATATTTTCCAGACTGTGATCACTGCGCAGGCAGTCCACCAGAGCGTTGGCGGTATCCACTGCGGTGATGCAGGGGATGCTCAGCTCCACAGCCTTGCGGCGCAGGCGGACGGAGTCGCGCTTGGGGTCACGGCCCTTAGCGCTGGTAGAGAACACATAATCCACCAGACCGCTCTGCAGCAGGTCCACGATGTTGGGCGACTCGCCGGACATATTGCGCACCTCGTTGCAGGGCACCATGTGCTTGTTGAGCCATGCGCAGGTGCCGGAGGTGCCGTACAGCTTGTAGCCCATGCTCTTGAGCTTCCATGCGATATCCACGAACTCCGGCTTGTCGCTGTCCTTCACGGTGAAGATGCAGCAGCTTGCAGGGCCGGGGGTCTTGAAGGTGTAGCCCGCGCCGATGAGGCCCTTGAGCAGGGCATCGTGGTAGTTGGGGGCAATGCCCAGCACTTCGCCGGTGGACTTCATCTCGGGGCCGAACTGGGTATCCACACCGTGCAGCTTTTCAAAGCTGAACACAGGCACCTTGACGGCCACATAAGGTGCGTTGGGATGCAGGCCAGTGCCGTAGCCCATATCTGCCAGCTTTTCGCCCAGACAGCAGCGCACCGCCAGATCCACCATGGGCACGCCGGTGACCTTGGAGATATACGGCACGGTACGGGAGGAACGGGGGTTCACCTCAATGACGTACACCTTGCCGTTGGAAACTGCGTACTGCACGTTCACCAGACCGTTGACATGCAGCTCGCGGGCAAAGCGGCCGGTGTAATCCACCATGGTGTCGATCTCGGCCTGAGTCAGGTGCTGTGCCGGGTAGACACAGATGGAGTCGCCGGAGTGCACGCCGGTGCGCTCCACCTGCTCCATAATGCCGGGAATCAGGAAGTTTTCGCCGTCGCAGATGGCATCCACTTCGCACTCGGTGCCCAGAATATACTTATCCAGCAGCACAGGGTGATCCATGTCCACATGCTCGGTGATAACGCCCATGTACTCGATCACGTCCGCCTTGGTGTAGGCCACGATCATGTTCTGACCGCCCAGCACGTAGGAGGGACGCATCAGCACCGGCAGGCCGATCTCGTCGGCGGCAGCCAGAGCCTCGTCCAGGTTAAAGACAGTGCGGCCCGGTGCGCGGGGAATCCTGCAGCGCTCCAGCAGCTCGTCGAAGCGCTCACGGTCCTCCGCTTCATCGATGGCATCTGCCGGGGTGCCCAGAATGGGCAGGCCGATCTCGTCCATGTGCTTTGCCAGCTTGATGGCAGTCTGGCCGCCGAACTGCACCACGCAGGCATCCGGCTTCTCGGTGGCAATGATGTTGTCCACGCTCTCCGGGTTCAGCGGGTCAAAGTACAGACGGTCGCCGGTGTCAAAGTCGGTGGAGACGGTCTCGGGGTTGTTGTTGACCAGGATGGCTTCGCAGCCGTGCTTCTTCAGGGTCCACACACAGTGCACCGAGCAGTAGTCGAACTCGATGCCCTGACCGATGCGGATGGGGCCGGAACCAAAGACCAGAACCTTCTTTTTCCTGGGCTCGCCCTTGGCGGATGCCTCGGCTTCCTTCTCGGCAATGAACTCAGCAGCTTCGTTGTCGCCGTCGTAGGTGGAGTAGAAATAGGGGGTGTTGGCCGAGAACTCGGCAGCACAGGTATCCACCATCTTGAAGCCGGCGCGGTAGTTCTCCACAGGCAGGGTGTCTACCTGTGCCAGACGCTTGATGGTCTTATCCTGGAAGCCGTACTTCTTGGCAGTCTTGTACTGCTCTTCGGTCAGCACGCCGTTGCATTTGGCAAGACCCTTTTCCAGATCTGCCAGATGCTGCATCTTGTCCAGGAACCACCAGTCGATCTTGGTGATGCGGTAGATGGTCTGGTGGTCGATGCCGCGCTTGAGGGCCTCGTACACGCAGAACACGCGTTCGGCATCCTGAACATGCATGTGGGCCACGATCTCGTCATCGGTCAGCTCCTCAAAGGGCTTGTGGGTCAGGGTGTCCATACCCAGCTCAATGGAGGAGACTGCCTTCATCATGGCAGCCTCGAAGCTGTTGCCAATGCTCATCACCTCGCCGGTGGCCATCATCTGGGTGCCCAGAGACTTGTCGGCGTAGACGAACTTATCAAAGGGCCACTTCGGGTACTTGACCACGATGTAGTCCAGCGCAGGCTCAAAGCAGGCGCAGGTCTTGCCGGTGACATCGTTGGTGATCTCGTCCAGCGTGTAGCCAATGGCGATCTTGGTGGCCACCTTGGCAATGGGATAGCCGGTGGCCTTGGAGGCCAGCGCGGAAGAGCGGGACACACGGGGGTTGACCTCGATGACCGCATAATCAAAGCTGTCCGGCTTCAGAGCAAACTGGCAGTTGCAGCCGCCCTCGATGCCCAGCTCGGTGATGATGTCCAGCGCAGCGGTGCGCAGCATCTGGTACTCGTGGTCGGTCAGGGTCTGGGAAGGAGCCACGACCACCGAGTCACCGGTGTGGATGCCCACGGGGTCGAGGTTTTCCATGTTACACACGGTGATCACATTGCCCTTGTGGTCGCGCATGACCTCGTACTCGATCTCTTTCCAGCCGGCAATGCACTTTTCCACAAGGATCTGATGGATGGGGGAAAGGCGCAGGCCGTTGGTGCCGATCTCGATGAGCTTTGCCTTGTTCTCGCAGATGCCGCCGCCGGTGCCGCCCATGGTAAAGGCCGGACGCACGATGACCGGGTAGCCGATGCGGTCGGCGCAGGCCAGAGCGTCCTGCAGCGTTTCCACCACCTCAGAGGGGATGATGGGCTGGTGCAGCTTTTCCATGGTCTCCTTGAACAGCTCGCGGTCCTCGGCACGGTCGATGGTCTCGGGCTTGCAGGCCAGCAGGCGGATGCCGGTGCGGTCCAGATAGCCGGAGCGGGCCAGCTCCATGGACAGGTTCAGGCCCATCTGGCCGCCGAGGTTCGGCAGCACGGAGTCCGGCTTTTCGATGTCCAGAATGCGCTCCACGACTTCCAGCGTCATGGGCTCGATGTAAACATGGTCGGCCACATCCGGGTCGGTCATGATGGTTGCGGGGTTGGAGTTCAGCAGAACGGTCTCGATGCCCTCTGCCTTCAGGGCGCGGCAGGCCTGCGTGCCGGAGTAGTCGAACTCCGCAGCCTGACCAATGATGATGGGGCCGGAGCCAATGACCAGCACCTTCTTGATTCTAGGGTCCTTCGGCATTTCAGCGTGCCTCCTTTTTTGCTGCTTTGACGTTGTTCAGGAAGCGGTCGAACAGAAACTCGGTATCCTTGGGGCCGCCGTTTGCTTCCGGGTGGAACTGCACGGTAAAGCAGTTCCACTTCTTGTACTTGATGCCCTCACAGGTGCCGTCGTTGGCGTTCACCTGTGCCACCTCGCCCATCTCGGCGGGCAGCTCGTCGCCCACCACAGCGTAGCCGTGGTTCTGGCTGGTGATGAAGGTGCGGCCGGACTCAAAGTCGGTCACGGGCTGGTTGGCACCGCGATGGCCGTATTTGAGCTTCATGGTCTTGGCACCAGCTGCCAGAGCACTCAGCTGGTGGCCCAGACAGATGCCGAAAGTGGGGATGTTCAGCTCAAAGATGTGCTTGAGGTTCTCGATGACCTCCACGGGTTCCGCCGGGTCGCCGGGACCATTGGACAGCATGATGCCGTCCGGAGCAAGGGCCTTGATTTCCTCTGCCGTTGCAAAGGCGGGCATGACCGTCACCTTGCAGCCGCGCTTGACAAGGCAGCGCACGATGTTGCGCTTGCAGCCGTAGTGCATCAGCACGATATGGGTCTCGCCCTGCGGGTTGAACACCTCGGGCTTTTCACAGGTAACATTCTTTACCGCATCGGTGACGGCGTAGGCGCGGATCTGAGCCAGCAGAGCCTCGGTCTCGGCCTTGTTGGCCGGGTCGGCGGGGTCGAAGGTGGTCAGGATGGCACCGTTCATCACACCGCTCTCGCGGATGATGCGGGTCAGGTGGCGGGTGTCGATGCCCTCAATGCCGATGGTGTTGTTCTTTTTCAAAAAGCTGTCCAGCGTTTCCTCGCAGCGCCAGTTGGAGGGGGTGGTGCAGGCCTCGCGCACGATGTAGCCCTTTGCCCAGATGCGGTCGGACTCCATGTCGTCCTTATTCATGCCGTAGTTGCCGATAAGGGGGTAGGTCTGGGTGATGATCTGGCCATAGTAGCTGGGGTCGGTCAGGGTCTCCTGAAAGCCCACCATGCCGGTGGCAAAGACCACCTCGCCCACGGTGACGCCCTCGGCACCCACCGACTGGCCGGCAAAGACCATGCCATTTGCCAAAAGAAGATATGCGTTCATAGTTTTCCTCGTTTCAACACATTACAGGGTCTGCTTTGCTTCCTGCTTCATCTTGCGGCTGCCCAGATGCACCAGCGGCAGCTTGCCTTCCTTGCAGATGGGGCACTCTTCCGGTGCGTAGTTGGGCAGGTCCAGCTTGAGGGCGCTTGCCACGATGGGAATGGGAGACGGAGCCTCGGGCTTGGTGCGGTCCACCACGCAGGTGATGCCCACGCAGATGCCGCCGTTCTCTTCGATCACACGCTTGGTCTCCAGAGAGGAGATACCGGTGGTGACCACGTCCTCAGCGATGAGGCACTTCTCACCCGGGTGGATGGCGAAGCGCTTCAGGGTCATCACATTGTCCACGCGCTCGGTGAAGATGGCGCGCTTGCCGGTCTGGCGGGCCAGCTCGTAGGCGTACACGATGCCGCCCATGGCCGGGCCGACGATCACATCCACGTCCATTTCCTTGACCTTATCTGCCACGGTCTTCATCACCTCGGCGCAGCGGTCGGGGTACTGCTGCAGATAAGCCATCTGGCAGTATGCGCTGGAATGGCGGCCGGAGGACAGCAGGAAGTGGCCTTCCAGGAACGCGTCACAGCTCTTCAGGATCTCAAGTGCTTCACTCATTGTACTTCTCCCTCTCTTTTATAAAAATGTCTTTTGAACGGTATTGTACCACGCTTTTGCGTGATTTGCAAATTTATGCAGTAGCTTTGTTTTTATGCGCATAAATCAGTATTTATGCTGGTATATCAATCGGATTATTCAGCATTCCGGGCACATCCGCGGATCTCGTCCAGCGTTTTCACGCCGTTCTTGTCCATCCATGCGGCCATCTCATCGGCAATGGTCTCCATGGCGCGGGGGTTGGCAAAGTTTGCGGCACCCACCTGCACCGCCGCAGCACCGGCCATGATGAACTCCAGTGCGTCACGGCCCGTGGCGATGCCGCCCAGACCCACCACCGGGATGTTCACAGCGCCCACGGCCTGCCACACCATGCGCAGGGCAATGGGCCGCACCGCCGGGCCGGACAGGCCCGCAAAGATGTTGTTGAACACCGGGCGGCGCTTTTCCAGATCGATGGCGCAGGCCTGGAAGGTGTTGGTCAGGCTGATGGCATCCGCACCGGCGGCTTCCACGGCCTTGCACATCTCAGGGATGTTCTCGGCCTGCGGGCTCAGCTTGACCATCAGGGGCTTTTTGCAGGCAGCGCGCACCATGCGCACCACCTCACCGGCAGCTTCGGCTTTCACGCCGTAGGCCATGCCGCCCACCTTGACGTTTGGGCAGGAGATGTTCAGCTCCACGATGTCCACTGCGCTGTCGCTCAGCATCGCGGCGCCTTCCACATACTCTTCCTCGCTGTGGCCGCCAAGGTTGGCAATGGCCACCGTGCCGTACTTCTGCTTCAGTTCCAGCATCTCGGGCAGCTCCACGTCAATGAAGTGCTGCACGCCGGGGTTCTGCAGGCCGATGCTGTTGATGAGGCCGGAGGGGGTCTCCCACAGGCGCTCGCCCTTGTTGCCGTACTGGCCGTGCAGGGTCAGGCCCTTGCCGGAGATGCCGCCGATCTTGGCAAAGTCTGCCAGCTCTTCGTACTCCACACCGTAGCCCACAGTGCCGGATGCGCCGATGACCGGGCTGTTCATCACAAAGCCCAGCAGGTTGGTTTTCAGGTCAGCCATCAGAAGAACACCTCCGTTGCATCAAATACCGGGCCGTTCTTGCACACGCTCTTGCCCTCGCCGCCCCTGGTCTCGCAGGTGCAGCCAAGGCAGGCACCAATGCCGCAGGCCATCTTCTTTTCCATGCTCACAAAGCAGGGGGTGCCCTTCTCGGCACACAGGCGGGCGGCGTTCTTCATCATGACCGTAGGGCCGCACACCAGCACCACATCGTAGTCGGCGGGGTCGTACAGCTGGGTGACAAAGCCGTGGAAGCCCACCGCGCCGGTGTCGGTGGACACCTTGACAAGGTTTGCGATCTCGCGGTACTCCTCCATGCAGTAGGGGGCATCCCGGAAGCCGAAGAACACATCCGGCTTCACACCTGCCGCTGCCAGTTCACGGGTGAGCTGGAACATGGGCGCGGTGCCGATGCCGCCGCCCACCACAGCGATCTTTTTGTACTTGCTCAGGATGTCCGGCACATCAAAGCCGTTGCCCATAGGGCCGGTGAGCTGGAAGGTATCCTTCATTTTGAGCTGCGCGATCTTTTCAGTGCCCTCGCCCACCACCTGATACAGAAACTCGATGGTGCTGCTGCCCGGGTTCCAGCGGTGCACGCTGATGGGCCGGGACAGGAAGGGGGCTTCGTCTGCGCCCCACGCACGCAGGGTAAAGAACTGGCCTGCGTGGGGTGCGTGATCGCGGTCCGGCCAGACCACCGTCAGCAGGCGGATGTCCGGGGCAATGACCTCATTGCGCAGAACAGTGGCTTCACAGCAGGCTGCACGCATGAGCAATGGCCTCCTTCATATTCACACATTCGTTGTAAGCGGCTTCGTCAAAGGCAGTGCCCGGCTGCTTCTTATAGGCCAGCAGGATGCCGCGGCTGGAGTTGACCACGCCGCCGTTGCCCTTGGTAAGATACTGGGCAATATCCTCGGCCTTGCCGCCCTGTGCGCCGTAGCCGGGGATCAGGAAGAAGCTGTCCTGATACTTTGCACGGATCTCGGTGGCCTCCTCGATGTGGGTGCCGCCGATGACCAGACCGATGGAGGAGTAGCCGTGCTCGCCCATGTAGTCCTTGCCCAGAGCGTTCAGCTTGTCGCCCACCAGATCGTAGACGTGGCGGCCGTCGGCCAGCTTCTCATACTCAAAGTCCTTGGCACCACCGTTGGAGGTGCGGCAGAGCACGAACATGCCCTTGCCCTGCTTTTCGGCGTAGGGCAGGTAGGGGCTGATGGAGTCCAGACCCATATAGGGTGCCAGCGTGACGAAATCGCTCTCGAAATCGCCGGTAAAGTGACCCATGGCGTACATCTCGGCGGTCTTGGCAATGTCGCCGCGCTTGATGTCGGCGATCACCGGCACACCGACCTCACGCACAGCCTTCAGGGTGTCGGCGTAGGCCTTCATGCCCTCAAGACCCAGAGACTCGTAGTAAGCGATCTGCACCTTGTAGCAGCCTGCCACGGCCTTGGTGGCGTTGATGAGCTTCTTGTTGAAGCGCACGATGTTTTCGCCGCGGGACAGGGTGTTGTCCACAAAATCGGCGGGCAGGTAGCTGAAGTCGGTGTCCAGACCCACGCACACCGGGCCGCGGGCTTCCACAGCTTCGTACAGTTTGTCCATGTTCGTCATTTGGGTGTACCTCCTGTTTGCTCTCTTATCTATTTTATATCATATTATTTTGTGAAACATTTTCTCAGTTCTCTGCCTGATAGGTCAGCTTGCCGCCCTTGATGGTGGCGCAGACCTTACCAAACAGCTGGGCACCATCGAACGGAGTGTTGTGAGATTTGGAGTGCAGCTTGTCCTTGTCCACGGTGTAGGGGGTATCCAGATCCACCAGCACAAAGTCCGCATCGTAGCCCGGCTCCAGCTGGCCCTTGGCAAGGCCCAGAATTTCTGCCGGGCGGGTGCTCATCAGGTGCACCAGCACTTCCAGCGGCAGGCCTTCCTGCTTGCAGAGCTTGGTGTAGCAGACACCGAAAGCGGTCTCACTGCCCACCATACCGGCCATGCCCTTGAGCTTGTCCTCTTCGGAATGGGGCGCGTGGTCGGTTGCAATGGCATCCACGATGCCGGTGCGGATGCCGTCCACCAGCGCCTGCACATCGTCGGCGGTGCGGATGGGCGGGTTCACACGGTAATCGCAGGTATCATTGGTGAACCACAGGTGATGCGGGGTCACCTCGCAGGTGACGGGTGCCCCCCGCAGCTTTGCCATCTGGATGGCATCCAGCGCACCGCGGGTGGACACGTGGCACATGTGCAGCTTGGTCTGGTAGTATTCGCTCAGCCAGCAGTTGCGCACCGTCTCGATGTCCTCAGCCAGACGGTAGTCCCACGGGCTGATCTCCATATCCTCGGCGTGGCTCATCACGGTGATATCCTTCTGGGTGCAGATGGCGAAAGCCTTTGCCATGGTGGCATTGTCCTGCACGCCGTGGCCGTCCTCGGTGATGAACTTCACACCGGCAGGCAGGGTCTTGAGGTGGTCGATGCTCACACCGTCAAAGTTCTCGGTGATGGAGACGGTCTGGTTTACATCGCACAGGCCTACTTCGGCAGCCTTCTGCTCCACCATGAACGCCTGTGCCGCAGAAGAGCACACCGGCTTTGTGTTGGGCATCAGGTTCACGAAGGTGTAACCGCCGGCAGCTGCGGCGCGGCTGCCGGTCTCGATGTCCTCCTTGTACTCAAAGCCCGGGGTGCGCCAGTGGCAGTGCAAGTCCACAAAGGCGGGCAGCACGGTCAGCCCGCCGGCATCAATGACCGTTTCGTTCTCCCCGGCCAGTGCCTCCAGCTCCTGACCTACAGCAGCGATCCTGCCGTCCTTTACAAAAATCTCAAGCGGTCTTCCTTCGGTGTTCACAGCATTTACAAGCAGCATCGCAGTTCCCTCCTGATTTGCGTTTGTCTGGTTCGGCTTTCCGGCTTACGGGCAAAAAAAAACTTTTCCCCGCAAAGGGAAAAGCTCATTCCACAAAAAAAGGAAACAACGAACCCACGGCAAAACCGGATGCGAACTGCTTGTTCAGTTTGGTGCACATCGCGTTTTTCTGCATGGTGCTGTCTCCTTTTATAAGTCTGGAATCTTTTCATAATATTTTAGCATAGAAGCGCGAAATGTGTCAATGCTTCCGCATATATTTTGTTGCAAAAAGGTTTGCCGCTTCCCTCCCGGAATTTTAGCTACTCTACCCAAAAGCAGTTTTTCCCCGCCAGATTCAGGGTTAGCCATGTCAATTCCTAGCATATTGCTGTACATTCCCGTCCGGGTGTGCTATTATAATATGGTCAAAAGAGTCAGAGGCTGTTTTCATGGCAGAGGCGTGATTCTTATTCAGAGCAGCTTCATCGGAATCAGGAAAGAGAGGGTTTTCCCATGGGTTTGTTGGAGGACGCGCGGAACATCCAGCGCAAGGACCCCGCTGCACGCAACGTGCTGGAAGTCATTTTGCTGTATCCGGGCTTTCACATTCTGGTGTATCACCGCATTGCGCACTGGCTGTACCAGCACAAGCGGTTCTTTCTGGCCCGGTGGGTCAGCCAGCATGGCCACCGCCGCACCGGCATCGAGATCCACCCCGGTGCCACCATCGGCAGATGCCTGTTTATCGACCACGGCATGGGCATCGTGTTCGGTGAGACCTGTGAGATCGGGGACAACTGCACCATCTACCACGGTGTCACTCTGGGCGGCACCGGCAAGGACACCGGCAAGCGCCACCCCACTCTGGGCAACAACGTGCTGATCGGTGCAGGCACCAAGGTCCTTGGCCCGGTGTATATCGGGGACAACTCCCGCATCGGCGCAGGCAGCGTTGTACTGCGCAATCTGCCCGCCAACTGCACCGCCGTGGGCGTGCCCGCCGAGGTGGTGCGCATCAACAACAAGGCCGTGAACCCGGCGGACGATCTGGATCAGCAGGATCTGCCGGATATCGTAGCCCAGCGCCTGACCGATCTGGACCGCCGTCTCGGCGCGCTGGAAAACGCTGCACAGGGCGACACCCCGCCCACGGCAGCGCAGATCGCCGCACGACAGAAGTCGTAACCATTTTAATGCCCTCCGCTTGCGCTCTGGGCATTATTCAAGGAATTTATATTTTTTAGAAGCAAGTCGGAAAATCCTGCGGGATTTTCCGACTTGCCTTTTCACTGGAGCGGGCACAATGAAGAAGTCGCCTGTTTTCCGGCTGTGCGGCTGTTTCCGCAGGAATCAAGCACAGACAGATCAAGTTTCCCTCTTGGCCTCCTTTCGTGAAAATGCAACAGCGGACAGCCCGCAGGCTGTCCGCTGTTGCTCTATTATAAGATATTTTTCCGCTGAAGATGCCCAGAGCGCAAGCGGAGGGCATTTTCAATAAACCCTTTTTCCGCAGCCTTCCCCGGCGCAGAGGGTTTTCACCTTCTGCACCGCAGCGGCCACCAGATCACTGATAGGCTGCTCCGGCACACCCACGATATAGTTTTCGCAGTGGTTCACCGGGATGAGCACCCGCATCGCATGGCTCTGGCACACGGCCGTGGCCATGGCGGGCGTGATCTCGCCCAGCAGTGCATCCGCAACGACGATGCCGATGGGCCCCACGATGATATCCGCGCTGCGGCAGTTCACCACCACGGCGTTCTCGCCGGTGGCGGCACGCGGGGCACCGGCCTTGCGCATGGCGTTTGCCGCCAGACTGTTGGTGCCCACCGCAGTGAGCCGGGCCTCCGGACACTGCGTGCTCAGGGCTGCCACCAGCTGTTTGCCAAGGCCCCCGCCCTGCCCGTCGATGACGAGCACATTCATCGGCTGCATCAGAAGTCGATCTCCTCAAGGCGCAGCAGCGCGATGATATAGATCTTCACGGCTTCCAGCAGCTTGTCAATGGGTGCAGCTTCGTTTGCACCGTGCATCGGGCCGCCGAACTCCGGCAGCGGCAGGTCCACATGCTCGGGGCCGAAGCTGACAGCATAGGGGAAGTGGCGGGCATAGGTGCCGCCGCCCATGGTGAAGGGCTTAGCGTTCTCGCCGGTCACTTCGTTGTAGGTGTTGATGCAGGCCAGAATGGCGGGGCTGTCGGCTTCAATATAGAAGGGCTCGGCAGCGGTCACATCGCGCAGCTCAGCGCCATCGCCCAGTGCGGCACGGATCTGCTCGGTCATCTTTTTGCCGTTGGTGCAGGTGGGGAAGCGGCTGTCCATGGTCTGGAAAATGCGGCCATCTTCCATGTAGATGCGGCCGCCGATCACGGTCAGCGGGCCAAAGGGGCCGTCGGCGCAGTTGATGCCCAGACCCTCACCGGCGGTGGAAGCGTGCAGCTTGCGCACGGCCTCCAGATAGGCGCGCTCGGTCTCATTGCACAGGTCATTGTCCAGCAGGTAGTTCACCACCAGACCAATGGCGTTCACGGTGCCCTGCGGCATGGCTGCGTGGCCGGACTTGCCCCAGCCGCGGATGCGCACGCCGTCGCCTTCCGGCTCCAGCGTGATGTTGGGGGCATTCTTCAGCTTAGAGATGTCGGTCCTGACCAGCGCGCTTGCACGGTCGGGCACGGCGTTGTTTGCCACGCCGCCCTCGATCTCCACGATGACGCCGTTGCACACCGGGCTGACGATCTTGGCACCGAACAGGCCCTTCTCGCCGTTGCACACCGGGAACTCGGCATCCGGGGTAAAGCAGAAAGCGGGAGCCGGGTAGTTTTTGAGGTAGTAGTCCACATCCTGCATGTGGGTCTCCTCGTTGGTGCCTGCCAGTGCGCGGATGGGGTAGCGCAGCTCATAGCCCTGCTCCTTGAGGAACTTCAGGGCATACAGGGTAGCCACCATGGGGCCTTTGTCGTCGGCAACGCCGCGGCCCAGCAGCCAGCCGTCCTGAATGCGCATGGTGAAGGGGTCGGCCGTCCAGCCGTTGCCCACGGGCACCACGTCCACATGGCAGATGGTCGCCAGATACTTTTCAGGGTCCTTGCCGGCCAGCTCTGCATAGCCGATGTAGTTTTCGCAGTTGCGGGTGGCAAAGCCCATGCCCGCAGCCAGCTCCAGCGTCTTGTCCAGCGCTGCACGGGGGCCTGCGCCGAAGGGTGCACCCTCTTCCGGGGTGCCCTCTACGCTGTTGACTGCCACCAGAGCGGCAATATCCTTCAGCAGCTGTTCCTTGTTTTGCGCAATATATGCGTCGATTTTCTGATTCAGTGCCTGATCCATGATCTTATCGTTCCTTTCCGTCCGGCAGCTTTTCGCCGCCGGTTCCAAAACACATTTTTATTTTAGCATACTCGGCGGCAAAATGCCATTGTCAATTGTTGTTCTTTGCCAGAACACAGTCTTTTTTCTCAGCCCACCGAGAACAGGGTGCTCAGCGCACCCAGCAGGCCCGCGCTGGCCAGACCCATGATGATGCCCGCCAGCAGCACGCCGCCCATGCAGGCTTTGACCACGTCCTTGAACTTCATATCCAGGATCGAACCCGCCAGCGTGCCGGTCCACGCGCCGGTGCCCGGCAGCGGGATACCCACGAACAGCAGCAGCGCCACCACAAGGCCGCGGCCCGCCTTGGCTTCCAGTGCGCGGCCGCCTTTCTCGCCTTTGACGATGCAGAACTTGCAGATGGGCCCGATAAGGGGCTTGTGGTAGCCCCAGATCAGGAATTTGCGTGCAAACAGATAGATGAACGGCACCGGGATCATGTTGCCCACCACGCACACCAGATAGGTGGGCAGGATGGGCAGGCCCATGCCAAGCCCGATGGGGATGGCTCCGCGCAGTTCAATGAGCGGCACCATGGAAACAAAAAATACCAGCAGATAGCTTTTGAGCATAGAGTCTCCTTTTTCCTGCTCTTTCCGGGAGAGCAGGCATTTTTTTACAGGTTACAGGTCAATGTCCAGCTCCACCGGGCAGTGGTCTGAGCCGAAGATCTCGTTGTGGATCTCCGCCGCGCGGATCTTATCGGCAATGCGGCGGGACACGATGAAGTAATCGATGCGCCAGCCCGCATTCTTCTCGCGGGCGTGGAAGCGGTAGCTCCACCAGCTGTACTTCACCTCATCCGGGTGCAGCACGCGGAAGCTGTCGGCAAAGCCTGCGTCCAGCAGTTCGGTCATTTTGCCGCGCTCCTGATCGGTAAAGCCTGCGCTCATGTGGTTGGTCTTGTCGTTCTTGATGTCGATCTCTCTATGGGCAACATTCAGATCGCCGCACAGGATCACCGGCTTTTTTGCGTCCAGTGCCAGCAGGTAGGCACGGAAGGCATCCTCCCACTCCATGCGGTAGTCCAGACGCTTCAGCCCATCCTGACTGTTGGGGGTATAGCAGTTCACCAGCCAGAACCCCGGGTATTCCAGCGTGAGCACACGGCCCTCGTGGTCGTGCTGCTCAATGCCAATGCCGGCGGTCACGGTCAGCGGCTGCTCACGGCACCAGCAGGCCGTGCCGGAGTAGCCCTTCTTCTCGGCAGAATAGGTATACTCGGTGTAGCCATCCGGCGCAAAATCCGCCTGACCGGGCTGCATCTTGGTCTCCTGCACCGAAAAGATATCGGCATCCAGAGCCGCAAAGCTCTCGGCAAAGCCATGGGTCAGGCAGGCGCGCAGGCCGTTGACGTTCCAGCTGATCAGTTTCATAAGTATACTCCTCTTTATGTTATGCCTGATATTTGGTTTTCCATACACCGCTGCGGAAGCGGAGCACAAAGCATGTCACGCGGCAAACCCAGTCAATGATCATTGCGATCCACACGCCCACAGCGCCCCAGCCCATGCGCACGCACAGCAGGTAGCTGAAGCCCAGCCGCCACACCGCCATGCTCAGGATGGACACGATCATGGTGAACTTCACATCGTTGGCTGCACGCAGGGCGTTGGGCAGCACGAAGGACAGGGTCCACAGCAGGATGGCAAAGCCTGCATGGATACGTACCAGCAGCTCAGAAAGCACCATCGTCTCACCGGACAGCGCGTAGATGCCGATGAGCTTGTGCAAAAACAGCAGGATGGCACCGTTGGAAAGCCCCATTGCGATGTAAGACCACACCGTCAGCTTGCGGGTATAATAAACAGCCTGCTCGTCGTCCCGCGCACCGATGCAGCGGCCCACCACCGTGATCATGGCAAGGCTCAGGGCCTTGCCGGGGATCACGCCCATGCCGTCCAGATTGTTTGCCACGGCGTTTGCTGCGATCTGCACTGTGCCGAAGGTGGAGATCATGCTCACCACCAGAATGCGTCCGGCCTCGAACAGGCTGTTCTCAAAGGCGGACGGAATGCCGATGCCCAGAATGCGCTTTGTCATCTTTGCATCCAGCCGGGTGGTCTTGGGCACCGTGATGGCATTGCCCTTCTGGTAGCACTTGCGCAGGATAAGGGCCGCCGCCACCACACGAGACAGCACGCTGGGCCATGCAACGCCGTCTACGCCCATTTTAAATCCGAAGATGCACACTGCGTTGCCCACAATGTTGATCACGTTCATCAAAAAGCTGATCTGCATGGAGATCTTGGAGTTGCCCATGCTGCGGAACAGTGCCGCACCGCCGTTATACAGTGCCAGAAACGGATAACTGATGGCGATGATGCGCAGGTACAGCACGCTGGCATCCAGCACATCGGCCTCGATGGCACCGTAGAACAGCCGGATCATGGGCCGGGCCAGAACAAAGCAGAATGCACCCACCAGCAACCCGAACACACCGCTGAGCAAAAGCAGCTGGCCAGAGCTTGCATCGGCCTCCTTCTGCTCCCGCGCACCCAAAAACTGGCTTACCACCACTGCGCCGCCAGTGGCCAGCGCCGCAAACAGCACGATGATGAGGTTGTTGATCATGTCCACAAGGCTGACACCGGAAATGGCCGCTTCGCCGCAGCGGGACACCATCATGGTATCGGCCATACCCACGGTCACTTCCAGCAGCTGCTCCACCAGCAGCGGGCCGGTCAGCAGCAGCAGTTCCTTTTGTGTGAACAGCGGCTTCCGCCCTCCGAAGAGCGGCTTTTTTGTTCCGCTCACCGCCTGATTTTCCATTGATATGCTCCTTTCCCCGTGCCGGGCCATCCTGCTCGGACACATACGCCCACCCTTCGCAGGGCAGACTCTCCATTGAATGTATTCATCTTAGCACACGGACCGGTTCTTGTAAAGAACTGTCGCATTCTGCGTCTTTTTTGCCGCCGTTCCGGGCCGCACCTGCTCATTTTTATGCTTGTTCGTCAGTTTGCCGGGAACTTCTCGTTGAATTTGTGCGTTTCTCCAAAAATGCGATTTTTCGCACGTTTATTGGTGAAAAATCGAAAAAAGGGCTTGTAATTCTTCCAAAAAAGTGGTATGTTGTATCCAACAAAGGCATCACGTTGGATACATGAACTTCTACGAGCGGTTCTTCGCTCAGCACAAAACCTTTGTTCTTAAAATTGCTATTTTCTTCATTTACCTTCTTATCATTTACCCTGCCTGCCCCGCAAGGGGCAAGAAAAGCGATGACTCAACCTGCACGAGTCACCGCTTTTTCTTTTTGTCTGTGCTAGCGCAGGCCTAACCATTTAAATGCCCTCCGTTTCACTCTGGGCATTTTTAGCGGAAAATTATTTTTTATTGCAAATAAGCCAGCCCTGCGGAGCTGGCTTGTTTGCTTTTTCACAGAAAAAGTTGCTTCTTGTGCAGAGAGCGGTCGCGTGGGACAGGCTTCATAGCTTTTATAAAAATCATCGCCGCCGGGGACGCTCCGCTGGGCCAGAGGCAGGGAGGGGTGTTTCGAGTCCCCCCTCCCTGCCTCTGGACTCCACCCACCCCGCAACGAGAAAGGGGCTGCTCGCCCCTTTCAGACCCCAAAGCTGTTGGGCTCCATACAAAAAATCCAAGTCGCTTCGCTAAAGGATTTTTTGTGTTCCGCCGATTTGAAGTCGCTTACGCGACAAGCCGTGCGGGCAAGCTTTCGCTTTATCCGCTGCGCGACAGCCGCAGGCTGACAGCAGCAAGATGCCGTCAGCCGTTACGGCCCTTACCGTGAAAAAAGCAAATCAGGAAAATCCGCAGATTTTCCTGATTTGCAAATATAAAAATATTTTTCCGCTGATGATGGCGCAGCGCACGCGGAGCCATTTTAAATCTTCAGCCCTTCACAAGTTCCGCAAACGCCTTCCGCACATCACCGGAGAAGTACAGCGTGCCCAGTGCGCACACCGGGCCTTCGCCGCCCAGCTCCACCGCCCGGGCCACGCCCGCTTCAATGGAAGCTGCCGCTTCCGCCCTGCAGCCATAGGCCCGGATGTGTTCTGCCAGGGTTTCGGCAGGCATGGCGCGCGGCGTGTGCGCCGCCACCGTGACGAACCGCACCGCCAGCGGTGCCAGCAGGCTGAGCATCTGGTCCACATCCTTGTCTGCCATGATGCTGACCAGAAAAACGAACTTCTGCCCGGGGAAGCGGTCTCTCAGGCTCTGCACCGTGGCACGCATTCCGTGGGCGTTGTGGCTGCCGTCCAGCAGAAACGCGGGCGCGTGCCGCAGCAGTTCAAAGCGGCCCGGCCAGCTCACCGTTTCAAGACCGGTACGGATGGCATTTTCCGGAATGTTCCAGCCATGGGTGCGCATCACCCGCAGAGCCGTGATAGCCAGCGCCGCATTTCGCGGCTGGTAGCTGCCGATCAGGGGCAGGTGCACATCCGTCAGGCCGTCAAAGTCGAACTCCACCGCGTCAAGGCTGCCGCCCTCGTATTTCAGCCTGCTGAAATCCACCTCAGTCAGCTCGGCATGCTTTTCAGCACAGACGCGGCGGATAACAATATCTGCCTCCGGCACGCCGCCGTAGCTCACCACCGGGCACTCTTCCTTGATGATCCCCGCCTTGGCGGCAGCAATGTCCCCAAGGGTGGGGCCAAGCTCCTTCACATGATCCATACCCAGTGCCGTGATGACTGCGCACTCCGGGGCATCAATGACGTTGGTGGAATCCAGCGTGCCGCCAAGGCCCACCTCCAGCACCACGATCTCACATTTCTGCTGGGCAAAATAGAGCATCCCAAGCGCCGTGATGATCTCAAACTCGGTGGGCACATCTTCCATGGCATCGGCGGCGGGCTTTACCTGCTCCACCAGTTTCACCAGCTCTTCGTCCGGGATCTGCACGCCGTTGATCTGGATGCGCTCGTTGAAGCGGTTGATGAAGGGCGAGGTGTACAGGCCCACCCGATAGCCCGCGGCCTGCAGGCAGGATGCCATCATGGCGGCGGTGCTGCCCTTGCCGTTGGTGCCTGCAACATGCACGAATCTGAGCTGTTTGTGCGGGTCGCCCAGTGCGGCCAGCAGGGTGCGGGTGCGCGTCAGGCCGGGCTTGTGGCCGGCCCACTGGACCGCATGGATGTATTCCATTGCCTGTTCGTAATTCATTGTAATGCCTCTTTTTACTTTTTCACCATCTTCATCAAGGTACGGTTCTCCAGCAGGATGCGCAGCAGCACAGTGTTCACCGCAGCCAGGATCAGTGCATTGGGGATGCGCACTGCCAGCGTTGCCCACGGGTAGCCGTAGAAGATGCGCAGTGCCAGCGAGGTGATGACCATGGAACCCACAAAGTGTCCCAGCAGCACGCTGATCTGCAGCCGCAGGCCGGTGCGCAGCCCGGGCAGCTTCTGCCATGCAAGCCCCGCCACCAGACCAATGGCACCTGCGCCCAGCGTGATGAGCGGGTTGATGGCATAGCCTGCCAGCACGCCGCCGATCATATCGGCCACAGCGCCCACGGCAAAGCCGGCACCGGGGCCGAACAGCAGCGCTGCCAGCAGCACCGGCAGGCTGCCCAGATTGAACCGCACAAAGCCGGTGGAGATGCTCAGCACCTGGCTGAACACGATGCTCATTGCCACCAGCAAGGCCAGCATGGTGAGCGTGCGGACGGAATTTTTCGAGTTGTTCATATCAACTGTCCTCCTTGCAAAAGGAATACCGGGCGGGCGGTCTGCACAAACAAAAACGCCCTCCCTGTGACAAACCGCACAAAGGAGGGCGTGAATCCAACAACTTTCACTTCCGGGCGGGACGCAAGCCGTCTCGCCTGCACCCAAGTCCATGCAGCAGCGGGATGCAGACCATGCACCGCGGGTACACCTTCGTCCACAGCACAACTCCCCGTTGATGCGGCACTTAACGCACATGGTCTTACTCTGTTGATGGCTTTATTATAGTCTTTTTTTTGCGGCCTTGCAACCATATCAATGGATAACTTTGCTAAAACACAGTACCAATTTTTAGCAGTTGTGCATAGCATCTGCCGGGTTTTGGCCTGTGTCCCCTTTTCATTTGCCGCATAACGTGGTAAGATGGGTTTAACCTTAAATATGGAGTCTTCTCCCGGAAAGGAATGTTTCCCGATGAAATTCAACGAAATGACCTATACCCGCCCGGACATCGGTGCCCTGCTGGCCCGGTGCAAAGAGCTGGCCGCAAAGGCCGCTGCCGCACCGGACGGCGATGCCCTTGTCCGGCTCTACTATGAGCAGAGCGAAGCCTTTGCAGAGTACAACACCGCCGCGAACCTTGCCAACATCCACTACACCTGCGACACCCGCGACGCTTACTGGAAGGCCGAACAGGACTTCTTTGATGCCAACGGCCCCGCCGTGACCAACGCCAGCGTGGAGATCAGCCGGGCATTTCTGTCCAATCCCCATGTGGACGCCCTGACAGCCAAGTTCGGCACCACCTGCGTTGCCGGCATGAAAAACGCCGTTCTCAGCATGGACGACCGCACCGTGGAGCTGCAGCAGCAGTTCAATGCTCTGGTGAGCCGCTACCAGCAGATCTACGGCGGCGCACTGGTGGAGCTGGACGGCAAACAGCTCACCATCCCGCAGCTGGGCCCTTACAAGGAGGATCTGGATCCCGCTGTGCGCCGCGCCGCCTACGAGGCCGAGGCCGGTTATTTTGACGCCCACCGTGCCGAACTGGACGAGCTGTACGGCGAGATCGTGAAGAACCTGAATGCACAGGCCCGGGTAATGGGCTATCACGACTACAGTGAGCTCTCCTACGTCCGCATGAACCGCATCGGCTACGGCCCGGAGGAGATCCGGAAATTCCGCGATCAGGTGGCAAACGATGTGGTGCCCCAGCTGCAAAAGGTGATGGCCCTGCGTGCAAAGCGCACCGGCATTGCCCGCCCCACCTTCACCGATCTGCCCATCATGTTCAAGGACGGCAATCCCAAGCCCATTCCCGGCTACAAAGCCCGTATGGATGCCGCCCGCACCATGTACCATGAGCTTAGCCCGGAAACCGCCGAGTTCATCGACTTTATGCAGGACAACGAGCTGTTCGATGTGGAGAGCCGCCCCGGCAAGATGTCCGGCGGCTATATGACCAGCCTGCCCAGCTACAAGGCCCCCTTCATTTTTGCCAACTGGAACAACACCTCCGGCGATGTGGACGTGCTGACCCACGAGTGCGGCCACGCCTTTGAGGGCTATGTGGCCGAGCGTGATCCCGAAGTGCCCGCCGATCTGGAATGCCCCGGCATGGAGAGCGCCGAGATCCACTCCATGGCCATGGAGTTCCTGACTGCACCGTGGCATCATCTGCTCTTCGGCCGGGATACCGACAAATACGCCCTGCTCCACGCTGAGGACAGTTTTGTGTTCCTTGCTTACGGATGCGAAGTGGACGAGTTCCAGCACATCATGTACCAGAACCCGGATCTGACCCCCGATGAACGCAATGCCGAGTGGCTCAAGCTGGAAAAGAAGTACCGCCCGTGGATCGATTTTGCCGGTCTTCCCTTCTATGGCCGCGGTGCAGGCTGGCAGCGTCAGCTGCACATTTATGAGTGCCCCTTCTACTATATCGACTACTGCCTGTCTACCATGGCCGCACTGCAGTTCTTCCTGCTGAGCCTTGACGACCACAAGGACGCATGGCAGCGCTACCTGCGCCTTGTGCGCCGTGCAGGCATGGCCAGCTACACCGAGCTGCTGGAGACCGCAGGGCTGAAAGTCCCCTTTGAGGAAGGCAGCATCAAGGGCATCGCCCAGCAGATGACCGACTGGCTGGAGACCCATCAGGTATAAGAAGCCGTTTTCATCCGCACCGCACCCCGTCTGAATGGTCGTTCTGATGCATCTGAGGGGCGATTCATGCCGTTTTGCTGTCAGGAGCCGTAAAATCTGTATGCTCTGGACAGAGAAAAAGCGTTTCTGTGAAGCGAAAGGAGATTCCTATGAAACTGACCGGACTGTTCAAGCGCGGTGCCGCCTGCCTGTGCACCGCCGCCATCCTGATGGGCGGCGTCTCCGCCTTTGCCCTGAGCCCTGCTCTTCCGGACGAGCCTGCCCCGGCAGAGCTTTCTGTGACCAATGCGGTGTCGGAGGCGCAGCTGCGCTCTGCCCTGTCCAAGCTCACTGTCACCTATGACAGCGAGGCCGAGGGCTGGCAGATCGACTCTCCCTACGAGGAGGCCAGCATGGAAAAGGCCTCCTGCGGTCTGTACCCCTACCTGTTCGTTACCAACGATGATCCCACCGTTTATCTCAGTCTGGGCATGACCTACTTCGGCAATAAAAAGCTGGACATGAAATCTGTTCGGGTAGAGACCGAGGATAACTACTACGACTTCACCTGTGATGAAGAGTTCATCGGCGGCTACGACAATGACCTCAAGGCATGGTTTGACTATGAGCTGTTCGATATGGACGACGAGACCAGCTGGCTGAACGAGTGGCTTGCCGCCAAGAGCGTCACTGCCACCTTTACCGGCAAGGACGGCTCCACCAAGACCTACACCCTGACCAAGGACAACCTGCAGGCCATCCGCGACATCCTGAATGCCTACGACACCCTGCTTGGTTCCGACGTTTCCACTGCCCGCGTTGTGCTGCGCAGCCTTGTAAAGTAAACATTATCTGCTTACAGCAAAAGCCCCCGGAACGGTAATCCGTTCCGGGGGCTTTGTGTTATGCCTTATTCAGGTTCAGGCACTTCTCTTACAGGTTGAAGTAGCGCTTTGCGTTGTCGAAGCAGATGCCCTTGACGATCTTCTCCAGAGCCTTCTCGTCGTTGGGATACTCGCCATCCTCGACCCACTGGCCGATGATGTTGCACAGGATGCGGCGGAAGTAGTCGTGACGGGTGTAGCTCAGGAAGCTGCGGCTGTCGGTCAGCATGCCAACGAAGTTGCCCAGCAGGCCCAGACTTGCCAGACGGGTCATCTGCTCTTCCATGCCGATCTTGTGGTCATTGAACCACCATGCGGATCCGTGCTGGATCTTGCCCGGCACCTCGCTGTTCTGGAAGCAGCCCAGAATGGTGCCGATCTGTGCGTCGTCGGCGGGGTTCAGGCTGTAGATGATGGTCTTGGGGCACTCGTCGGTGTCGTTCAGGGCGCTCAGCAGGCTTGCGATCTCGCCGCCGCAGGTAGCGGTGTTGATCATATCATAGCCGGTGTCGGGTCCCAGCAGAGCGTTCATCTTGCGGTTCACGCCGCGCAGGCAGTTGTAGTGGATCTGCATGGCGATGCCCAGACGGTGATACTGCTTGCCCAGATGGATCAGGATGTAGGTCTGGTACTTCTCAGCCTCTTCGGTGGTGCAGGTCTCGCCCTTCATCACCTTCTGGTAGATGGCGTTGACCTCTTCCTTGGTGGCCTCACGGTAGGGGATGTAATCCAGACCGTGGTCAGAAGCGCGGCAGCCCATCTCGGCAAAGAACTCGATGCGCTTGGTCAGGGCATCGGTGACGCAATCGATGCAGGCCAGCTTTTCCTCGCCCACAACAGCGGCCAGCTTGCCCATGTACTCGGCAAAGCCGGGCTTGTTGATGTTGATTGCCTTATCGGGGCGGAAGGAAGGAGCCACGGTGAACTTGATGGTGGGATCTTCCTTGATCTTCTTGTGCCAGTACAGATCATCGATGGGGTCATCGGTGGTGCCGATGAAGGCAACGTTGGACTGCTCGATCAGGCCGCGGACAGTCAGCTTGGGATCGTGCTGCAGCTTGTCGTTGCACAGGTTCCACACTTCCTCAGCGGTGTCGCCGTTCAGCACGCCGTCGTAGCCAAAGAACACATGCAGCTCGAGGTTGGTCCAGTGGTACATCGGGTTGCCGATGGCCATGGGCAGAGCCTCTGCAAACTTCTGGAAGCGCTCGCGGTCGGGCTTATCACCGGTGATGTACTCCTCGGGCACACCGTTGGAACGCATCACGCGCCACTTGTAGTGGTCGCCAAAGTAGCTGCCGTCCGGGTTGCGGCCGCCCAGCCATACCTGAGCGATGTTCTCAAAGCGGCGGTTCTCGTAGATCTCACGGGGAGGGATGTGGCAGTGGTAGTCGCAGATAGGCATATCCGCAGCGTAGTCATGGTACAGATGCTGAGCAGTGGGAGACTGGAGCATGAATTCCTTATCCATAAATGCTTTCATGGGTCGATAACTCCTTTTCTCTGATGGTTTTTGTTAAAAATCCGTCAAACCTTGTGTACAACGGGACGCCCGCCTGCACGGGCAGGTTTGTCTTACCTTTAGTATAACGGAAAAAGCGCATGTATACAACTGAAAAAGTGACAAATTTTCTAGCACACAATTGTGCTTTTCGCTGGAAATGCCCCAAATCGTCACCTTAAGGCTAAAAATATTGCACAAAGCTCTTGACTTATTTGTATACAACAGCATAAAATAGGGTAAGGAGCAGAGGGCAGACAAAGAGGCTCTCTGATAAGCAAAGCAAGTTTATAAAGGAGATCAACAAGATGGAAACTTTGAACTACAAGGTTCTGGAAGGCACCGGCTATAACGGCTACATCCTGAAGGATGCACCCGTCAAGGTCATGCAGTTTGGCGAGGGCAACTTCCTGCGTGCTTTCGTGGATTACTTCTATGACATCGCAAACGAGAAGGCCGGCTACAACGGCAAGGTCAAGCTGGTGCAGCCCATCAGCAACTTCCCCCAGATGGCAGACTGGATCAACGAGCAGGAGGGCCTGTACACCCTGTACCTGCGCGGCAGCGAGAAGGGCCAGAAGGTCGATGCAAAGCGCGTGATCTCCTGCGTGTCCGACTGTGTGTGCCCCTACATCGACGGCAAGTGGGACGAAGTGCTGGAGCTGGCACGTTCTGCCGATCTGGAGACCATCGTTTCCAACACCACTGAGGCCGGCATCGCCTACACGCAGGGCGACAGCCAGTTCGATCAGGTTCCTCCCAACAGCTTCCCCGCAAAGCTGACCCGCGTGCTGTTCGAGCGCTACAAGGCATTCAACGGTGCTGCTGACAAGGGTCTGGCCATCCTGTCCTGCGAGCTGATCGACAACAACGGCAAGGAGCTGCAGAAGTGCTGCAACAACTACGCCAAGGACTGGAATCTGGAGCCTGCCTTCATCGACTGGATGAACAACGCAAACACCTTCTGCTCCACTCTGGTGGACCGCATCGTTCCGGGCCGCATCCGCGATCCCAAGGAACTGGCTGCCATGGAAGAGGCCAACGGCTACCACGACGCCGTTCTGGATGTGGGCGAAGTGTTCGGCGTGTGGGTCATCGAAGGCCCCGCTGAGCTGGAGGACAAGCTGCCGTTCAAGAAGGCCGGCGTGAACGTCATGGTCGTGCCCGATGTTACCCCCTACAAGAAGCGCAAGGTCCGCATCCTGAACGGTGCACACACCGGCTTCGTTCTGGGCGCATATCTGGCCGGCTTCGACATTGTGCGTGACTGCATGCACAACGACACCATCCGCGGCTTCATGAACAAGATGCTGCACGAGGAGATCATCCCCACCCTGCCGCTGGACAAGAAGGATCTGGAAGAGTTTGCTTCCGCTGTTGAGGACCGCTTCAACAACCCCTTCGTCAACCACGAGCTGATGAGCATTTCCCTGAACTCCACCTCCAAGTGGAAGGCCCGCAACATGCCTTCCTTCCTGGCTTACATCGAGGAGCAGAAGCAGCTGCCCAAGTGTCTGACCATGTCTCTGGCAGCCTACATTGCCTTCTATTCGAGCGACATTCAGGAGCGCACCGCCGACGGCCTGATCTGCAAGCGTCCTGCCGGCAACACCTACAAGATCCAGGATGACGCATGGGCTCTGGACTTCTACTATGCACACAAGGACGACACCGCTGCTCAGCTGGTGAACGCCGTGCTGACCAACACCCAGATGTGGGATCAGGATCTGACCAAGATCGAGGGTCTCGAGGCCGCTGTTCTGGCTGATCTGGAAATGATCCGCACTCAGGGTGCCGAGGCTGCTTACAAGAGCTGCCTGTAAGCCTGAAAAAACAACCTACCCGCACAACAAAGGGCTGCTGCTTTGGGCAGCAGCCCTTTTGTGCGATACGATAAGGAGAACTACTATGCCGCAGGCAATTCATATCAGCCCCATCGACAACGTGGTCGTTGCCCTGCACCCCATTGCCAAGGGCACGCTGGTGGAAGTGGACGGTCTTTCTGTGACTGCTCTGGAGGACATTCCGCAGGGCCACAAGATGGCCGTGAAGCCCATCAAGAACGGTGAGAACGTGATCAAGTACGGCTTCCCCATCGGCCACGCCACCGCAGATGCCGCTCCCGGCAGCTGGATGCACACCCATAACGTGCACACCAACCTGTCCGGTGAGGTAGAGTACAGCTACAACCCCGCCCCGGATCTGGCTCCCCTGCCCAAGGTCGAGCCGGAGACCTTTATGGGCTTCCGCCGCAAGGACGGCCGCGCCGCCATCCGCAATGAGATCTGGATCATCCCCACCGTGGGCTGCGTCAACGACATCGCCAAGAAGATCGTTGCCGACAATCAGGATCTGGTTACCGGTTCCATCGAGGGCCTGTACACCTTCACCCATCCCTTCGGCTGCAGCCAGACCGGCCACGACCATGCACAGACCCGCAAGCTGCTGGCTGCGCTGGTGCGCCACCCCAATGCTGCCGCCGTTCTGGTGCTGCATCTGGGCTGCGAGAACCTGCAGCACGATCAGTTCGTGGAAGAGCTGGGCGAGTACGACCACGACCGTGTGAAGTTCCTCACCTGTCAGGAGGTGGACGACGAGTTCACCGCTGCCCGCGATATCCTCAAGGAGCTGGCTACCTATGCCGGGCAGTTCAAGCGTGAGCCTATCCCCGTGTCCGATCTGGTGGTGGGCATGAAGTGCGGCGGCTCGGACGGCCTGTCCGGCATCACCGCCAACCCCACCATCGGCCGCTTCTCCGACATGATGGGCCAGCGCGGCGGTTCCACCGTTCTGACCGAGGTACCCGAGATGTTCGGTGCCGAGGGCTTCCTGATGGATCGCTGCATCAACCATGACGTCTTTGTCAAGGCTGAGCACATGATCAACGGCTTCAAGGATTACTTCATCAGCCACAACGAGGTGGTCTACGATAACCCCTCTCCGGGCAACAAACAGGGCGGTATCACCACGCTGGAAGACAAGAGCTGCGGCTGCGTCCAGAAGGGCGGCACTGCCCCCATCATGGACGTGATCGGCTACGGTGATCCCGTTGTCACCAAGGGCCTGAACATGCTGTACGGCCCCGGCAACGATCTGGTTTCTGCCACGGCCATGACCGCCGCAGGCGCACACCTGATCCTGTTCTCCACCGGCCGCGGCACTCCGTTCTCGGCCCCGGCTCCCACCCTGAAGATCTCCACCAACACCCCGCTGGCCCAGAAGAAATCCGGCTGGATCGACTTCAACACCGGCGTGATCGCCGATGGCGAAAAGACCATCGACGAGGCTGCAAAGGATCTGCTGGATCTGGTCATCCGCGTTGCAAGCGGTGAGCAGACCAAGGCCGAGAAGCACGGCTTCCGCGAGATCTCCATCTTCAAGGACGGCGTCGTTCTGTAATCGTTTCGAGGCTGCTGTATGGCACTTTGGCTGTACGGCAGCCTCTTTGTGCATGAAAACGGAAGGGAAGTGTTTTTATGGCTATGACCACTCGCATGATGATCTATGCGTTTCTGCTTTACGGCGGCATTTTTGCCGCTATCGTGGCCGTTATTGCAAGGGTCATAAAATATCTCATTCGCTATGGCATTGATTATTATTTTGAAAAACTGGCACAGAACCAGAAACATAAGGAGGACTGAACTATGAATCAGATCACCACCCGTTATGTCACCGAAAACGGTGCCTGCTATGAGCAGTACGTTATCACCGATGCTGAGGCAAAGACCGAGCTGGTCATCACCCCGGAGCGCGGCGGCATGATCACCGGCTTCTCCCTGAACGGCGAGGAGTACATCTGGACCCGCCACCCCAATTTTTCCGAGTGCAACCGCCCCCGCTTCGGCGTGCCGGTGCTGTTCCCCAACTGCGGCCTGCCGGATAACGGCGTGCACATCTTTGACGGCAAGGCATACCCCATGGAGAACCACGGCTTTGCCGACCTGTGCGCATGGGATGTGGAGAGCGTCGGCCCGGACGGCGTGACCCTGATTTTGGAGTCCACCCCGCTGACCAAGTTCCTCTATCCCTTCGATTTCACCGTGCTGATGAACTATAACCTTGAGGGCAACACTGCCGCCATCAACATGACCGTGATCAACGAGGGCGACACCAACATGCCCTTCAGCTTCGGCTTCCACCCCTACTTCAAGGCTTCCAAGCTGGAGAATGTGGACTTCGATATCAAGTGCGCCACCTGTTCCGAGAGCGCCAAGGGCGAGCAGCCCGCTGCCCCGGAAAAGATCACCCTCACCCGCAAGGAAGGTGCGGACAACAGCGTGCGCCTGCTGACCGGCGTGCAGTTCCCCATGACCCTCACCGACAGCGGCAGCGGCCACAAGGTGACTGTGGATGCCGACGACAGCTTCGACCACGCCGTGCTGTGGCAGCAGGATGCCGAGAGCTTTGTGTGCATGGAGCCGTGGAACGGCTGGGCCAACAGCGTCAATGAGGAAGGCAAGCACGAAGTGCTGGAGCCGGACGAGGCCATGACCGCTGATTGGAGCATCACCATCGAGAAGGTCTAAGCTTCATATCGTATAACAAAAAGGACACACCGTTGTGGTGTGTCCTTTTTGTTATACTTCAGTTCTTTGCCGGAATCATAAAGCTCTTATTTTCCGCCGGGTCCCAATAAAGCAGTTCCACCCTGCCGCCCTGTGCCAGCAGTTTTTCCTTCGGCTCCTGCTTTTGCCAGCAGCGTTCCAGCAGCTTTTCCATGTCGGCATCGGCAGACACCTTCTCCGGGCAGAGAGCGCTGCCCTGCCACCTGCCGTCGGCATACAGGCTCAGCGCACCGGCATTGCCCGCCAGAATGGCTGCAATGTCCTTCTTCATGCGGTCGTAGTCGTACTCCACGGCCTTGTACTGCCCATGCCACAGGCCGAAGAAGAGCGAGAACTCACCGCCCAGTTCAATGAGCAAATTCTCATCATTGTGCGGGTTCTTGACCACAAAAGCCACATCCCCGTTTTCCATGTAGTCGAAGTCCGGCTCCTCATTCGTGTGCACGGTCACATGCTGGCTGCTCAGCGCCGCAAGCAGGTCCTCCTGCACGGCACTGGTATCCGGGATCTCATCATAATTGATATTTGCGTTCATGGGTAGATGCTCCTTTTCTCTGTACTATTTGTGTTGTTATTTTTCACCAGACCGCACAGGCCTTCTTATTTTCCTTCATATTGCCGGATCATTTTTATACGCTGTGTAACAGAATCCATAAAACGGTTCACCCTACTTCACATTAGATCAATGCTTTTTGAATCTAACCATCGAACACACGACCTCGACACGATCCTGATTGTCCAAACTCAATTCAAGGTCATGGTCGATGATGGGCAGCTTGAACCGGACGGACTTCAGCCACTGTCCATTAGGCTGGCGTTCCGGGTAGATCTGCACCTCGTCGATCAAAATCTCCACCAGTCTGCGGCGTTCCGCCTCGGTCATGGTGGCATAAAGCTTGTCAAAGCAAATCAGGATCTTATAGATGTTGTCACCTGTGATTTTGTCAGCTTCAATGGCCTGCTTCTTTGCCCGGACATCCATCAGTCCATTTTCCACCTCTTCGATTTTATCGTACATCTTATAAAGGCGGTCGTCAAGGTCGGATTTTCGGGCGATAAAGTGCCGGTCGTCCGGGTCAAGGCTGTCGATCTCCTCCATAAGCCGGGATTTTGTGGAGTAGTGCTGCCGCAGCTGCTTCTCATAGGCGGCGATCTCCTGCTCAATGGCAGTGGTATCTACCTTCATGTGTAGACCTTGATCTTTTCTGCTGCCATTTCCAGCACCTCCCGTTCGTACCGTCTTGTTCGGAATAGACTTTGCAAGCAAAGTCGTGTGCCAAAGGGCGCTGCTCTCGCCTGTCGGCTCGGTCAAGCGCTTCAAAATGCAACGCATTTTGAGGTTGCCACTGGCGACCCGCGCCCCTTTGGATTCTCCGTTCACATTGTCCTACGGACGATGTGATTTTATTGTTGTAGCGATTCGCTTCATCCCGGTTTCGTCCCGGTTTGCAGAATGCCCTTGCAATCCGAAAGGAGCCGTGCTATAATGCCGCTGTAATTGAATCAGAAATCTTCAGGGCAGGGTGTGATTCCCTACCGGTGGTACAGCCCACGAGCCGTAAGGCATGATTCGGTGAAACTCCGAAGCCGACAGTACAGTCTGGATGAAAGAAGATACCAAGCGCAGAGCCCGCACGGTTCTGCGCTTGTGGAGGCTGCTCTGGGATGCGTTTGCATTCTGGAGCTTTCTTTTTTGCATAAGGGTTCCTTGTGTCTTTTCGGCTTGCCCTGAACGGTTTTGTTCAGGGCTTTTTCTTTTGGAGGCGACACGATGAACGACAAAGAGTATATGCGTCTGGCTTTGCAGCTTGCAAAAAAGGGTTGCGGATGGACATCTCCCAACCCGATGGTGGGTGCCGTGGTCGTAAAAGAGGGCAGGATCATCGGACAGGGCTGGCACCAGAGATACGGTCAGGCTCATGCGGAGCGCAATGCGCTGGCATCCTGCACCGAAGATCCGCAGGGAGCGACCCTGTATGTGACATTGGAGCCGTGCTGCCATTACGGAAAGCAGCCGCCCTGCGTGGATGCGATTCTGGACGCGGGCATTCACCGGGTGGTCGTGGGTTCTGCTGACCCGAATCCGCTGGTGGCTGGAAAAGGAATTGCAATCCTGCGCGCACACGGCATAGATGTGACCGAAAATGTTCTGCAAGAGGAATGCGATGCGCTGAACAAGGTGTTCTTCCACTATATCACCACAAAACGCCCCTTCGTTTCCATGAAATACGCCATGACGATGGACGGAAAAATCGCCACATACACAGGCGCTTCCAAATGGATCACCGGGGAAATTGCCCGGAATCATGTTCAACGGCAGCGACACCGATTCCGCGGCATTATGGTGGGAGTCGGAACCATCCTAGCAGATGACCCGCTGCTGACCTGCCGGATAGAGGGTGGCCGTGATCCCGTCCGGATCATCTGTGATACACATTTGCGGACACCGCTGCAATCACAGGTGGTCATGACCGCCAAACAGGTTCCGACCATTCTTGCGACCTGCTGCGGCGACCCGGAGAAGCAGGCGGCATATCAACAGGCCGGGTGCCGGGTCCTTTGTCTGGAAGCGCATTGCGGTCATGTGAATCTTCTGCAACTGATGGAACAGCTGGGGCAGGAGCAGATCGACAGCATTCTGCTGGAAGGCGGCGGAACCTTGAACTGGTCTGCACTGGAAAGTGGCATCGTGCAGCAGGTACAGGCTTACATTGCCCCGAAGCTGTTCGGAGGAAGGGATGCCAAAGCACCCATTGAGGGTGCAGGTGTCCCGCTTCCGGATGCTGCATTCCGCCTGAAGAACAGCCGATTGGAACAGCTTGGCAAAGATTTCCTGATCGAAAGTGAGGTGGAGTACCCATGTTTACCGGAATCGTGGAAGAAGTCGGAACAATAAAGTCCATCAATCGGGGACAGCATTCCGCCGTACTGACTGTTCGTGCAAAAACGGTTCTGGAAGGAACCAGGATCGGCGACAGCATCGCCGTCAACGGCATCTGTCTGACCGTCAGGCAGCTCTTCCCGGATAGCTTTGCTGCGGATGTCATGCACGAGACCTTGAACCGCTCTGCACTTGCACAGCTCACCGTTGGAAGTGCTGTCAATCTGGAACGTGCCATGCCGGCCAACGGACGTTTTGGCGGACACATCGTAGCAGGCCATGTGGATGGCGTCGGACGCATTGCTAATATCCGAAAAGACGATACGGCTATCTGGTACACCATTCATGCAGATTCTGCGATCCTTCGCTATGTCGTTGAAAAAGGCTCTATCACAATAGACGGTATCAGCCTGACCGTGGCTGCGGTGGAACCTACGGGCTTTTCCGTGTCCACGATACCGCACACCGTCCGTCAGACGAACCTGAACCAACGGCACAAAGGGGATTTTGTCAATTTGGAAACCGATGTTGTTGGAAAATATATCGAGAGGCTGCTTCCATCAGAAACACCGAAGCAAAACACGCTCACAAAAGAAATGCTGCTGCGCTGCGGCTTTTAAGGAGAGTTTACGATGAACTTCAATACCATTCCCGAAGCTTTGCAAGACCTGAAGCAAGGAAAAATCATTCTGGTAACGGATGACCCCGACCGTGAAAACGAGGGGGACTTCATCTGTGCTGCCGAATTTGCCACCACCGAAAACGTCAACTTTATGGCGACCCACGGCAAAGGTCTGATCTGTATGCCGATGTCCGAGGCTTTCGTCCAGAAGCTGCAATTTCCGCAGATGGTGCAGCATAACACCGACAACCATGAAACGGCATTTACGGTGTCCATCGACCACGTTTCTACTTCTACGGGCATTTCTGCCGCAGAGCGTTCCATTACGGCGATGGCTTGTGTGGACGATCACGCAAAAGCAGAAGATTTCCGCAGACCGGGCCATATGTTCCCCCTTCTGGCAAAAAAGAACGGTGTGTTGGAGCGCAACGGTCACACGGAAGCAACCGTTGACCTGTGCCGTCTGGCAGGGCTGAAAGAATGCGGCCTGTGCTGCGAGATCATGCGGGAGGATGGCACGATGATGCGCACCGCTGAACTGGCAAAGCTGGCAGAGCGTTTCCAGATCAAATTCATCACCATCCGTGATTTACAGGAGTACCGCAAGTGTCACGATAAACTGGTCGATCAGGTGACGGCAGTGAACCTGCCCACCAAGTATGGCACCTTCAGAGCTTATGGTTTTGTGAGCCGCCTGAACGGAGAGCATCACATTGCACTGGTAAAAGGTGACATTGGCGATGGAAAGGATATTCTGTGCCGCGTCCACTCGGAATGCCTGACAGGAGATACATTTGGCTCTTTGCGTTGTGACTGCGGCCAACAGCTGGCCGCTGCCATGACGCAGATCGAAAAAGAAGACCGGGGTATCCTGCTCTATATGCGGCAGGAAGGCCGGGGCATCGGTCTGATCAACAAGCTGCGTGCCTATGAACTTCAGGAGCAGGGCATGGATACGCTGGAAGCCAATCTCGCTCTGGGGTTCCATGGAGATGAACGGGAGTATTATCTCGGCGCACAGATCCTCCGGGAACTTGGCGTAAAAAGCCTGCGCCTGCTTACCAATAACCCGGACAAAGTATATCAGCTCTCCGAGTTTGGGCTGGAGATCTCCGAGCGCGTACCCATTCAGATGACGGCGACCCCGTATGACCTGTTTTACCTGAAAACGAAGCAGGCACGGATGGGGCATCTTCTGGAATATTAACAACGAAAGAGGTATTTAAAAATGAAAACATTTGAAGGCAAGCTGGTTTCTCAGAATATCAAGGTCGGTATCGTAGCTGCCCGATTCAACGAATTTATCACGTCCAAACTTCTGAGCGGAGCAATGGATGGTCTGCTCCGGCACGATGTGCAGGACGCTGATATTCATGTTGCATGGGTTCCGGGTGCTTTTGAGATCCCACTGGTTGCCTCTAAAATGGCAAAAAGCGGAAAGTATGATGCTGTGATCTGCCTTGGTGCCGTGATTCGCGGTTCTACCAGCCATTACGACTATGTGTGCAATGAGGTTTCCAAAGGCATTGCCACGGTCTCGCTGGAAAGCGGGGTTCCCGTCCTCTTTGGTGTTCTGACCACCGAAAACATCGAACAGGCCATCGAGCGGGCAGGCACCAAAGCAGGTAATAAAGGCTATGACTGTGCAGTCAGTGCCATCGAGATGGTAAACCTGCTCCGGGAAATGGATACCGCCGCAGAGTAAAATACACGCAGGAGTTTGCCATGATCGTTATAAAGACCCGACAGCCTGACCCGGAATTGGAGCAGAAGATCCGGATGCTTCTGGAACGAGAGCACATCGAGGCAGAGCAAATATCCATTGATTCATGGGAGAAGTTGGTTCTTCCGGGGCTTACACTGGACGGAATGGCCCACGAAGTGTCGTGCAACGGCAGAAAAGTCTCCCTTACACGACTGGAGTTCGATTTGCTGCTGATGCTTGCCTCCCACGAAGGACAAATCTTCTCAAAAGAAGAGCTTTTCCGTGCTGTGTGGGGACAAAACTGTGACGACACCTTAAAGGTCGTGGCAAATACCGTTTCCAATCTGCGAAAGAAGCTGGCCGGCTGCGGTAGCTTTATCCGCACTACCCACGGCGGCTATGCTTTTGTAAGCCAAAAGGAGAACGACCCGGCATGACCAGGATCTTATTTATTTGTCTCGGAAATATCTGCCGAAGCCCGATGGCGGAGTATGTGATGAAAGACCTTACGTCCAAGGCAGGACTATCCGAGCAATTTGAAATCGCATCAGCCGCCACCAGTGCATGGGAAATCGGAAATCCGGTCTATCCTCCTGCACGGCAGAAGCTGGCAGAACATGGCATCGACTGCAACGGCAAGACCGCCCGGCAGATGACCCGGCTGGATTATGCACGGTATGATCATCTGATTGGCATGGACGAAAGTAATCTGTGCGACATCCTGCGGCTTGTCGGCGGAGACCCACAGCATAAAGTCTCGCTGCTGATGGCGCATACAGATCATCCCCGTGAAGTGGCAGACCCATGGTTCACGGGAGATTTTGAAGCCACATGGCAGGATATACTGGAAGGATGCACGGCATTGCTTGAGGAACTGCGATCATAACAGATTATCATAAAAACGGACGGATGTCTGCCAGTTGACAGACATCCGTCTATTTTTTTATTTCAAATCATCTTAAAATACTTCAGCGCCTCCCGGATGGCTCTTTCCTTCTCCGCCGGGCACTTGAGCCGCTTGGGGTTCTCAGCCTTAGGCTTGTTGTAGTTCTGCCGCTCCTTGATGCCGCATTTCTGCTTGACCTGTGCAATATAGAGGTCGCTCACGTTCAGACCGGTGTGTTCCTTGACGTACTCCCGGATCTCTTCATAAGTAGCCTTGGTCTCTGCAGCAGTCACGTCCAACTCATCCATCTTCAGGTCTACCGTGATCTTCTGGTAGACATCTAGTTTGGACAATGCGCATACCGTCTCGATATGCTCACTATGGGGGAACATATCCACCGGCGTGCTGCTCTCCACTTTGTATCCCTTCCGGGTCAGCAGCTCCAGATCCCGGGCCAGCGTGACCGGGTTGCAGCTCACGTAGACCACACGTTTCGGGGCCATGCGGGCCACGCTTTCGATAAACTGCGGCGTAGAGCCCTCCCGCGGCGGGTCCATAAAGATCACGTCTGCGCGTTCACCAGCCGCAGCGGCTTCGCCGATCCACCGGGTGGCATCTGCGGCAAAGAAGCGGGCGTTCTTCACGCCATTGTGCTTTGCATTGCCTATGGCATCGTGCACCGCTTCGCGGTTCACCTCCACGCCCACTACCTGCTTTGCATGGTCGGCGGCGGTCAGGCCGATGGTTCCGATGCCGCAGTAGGCATCCAGCACCACTTCTTTGCCGGTGAGATGCGCCGCGTCCACCGCAAGGCCGTACAGCACTTCGGTCTGGGTATGATTGATCTGATAAAAGCTGCGTGGGCTGATGGCATAGGTCTTGCCGCAGAGGGTATCCAGAATGAAGCCCTTGCCGTACAGCACCTTTTCCATATCGCCCAGCACCACGCTGGTTTTGCGGTCGTTCACGTTCTGGACGATGGTGGTGATGGTCACACTCTGCTTTTCTGCCTCGGTCAGCAGGGCTTTGACAAAGTTCTTGGCACCCGGCAGCACCGGCTGAGCCGTCACCAGCACCACCATCACCTGCCCGGTCATAACACCGCGCCGCAGCAGGCAGTGACGCAGAAGGCCGGTGCCCTTATCCTCATTAAAAGGCTGGTAATGGCAGGTGCCCGCTGCCGCACGCACGGCCAGCATGGTCTTGTCCAGCACTTCGTCCTGCAAAAGGCAGCTTTCCACCGGCAGCACCTTGTGGCTGTTTGCCGCGTAGATGCCGGAGGTAAGTTTTCCACCCCAGCCGGTGGTAAAGGTGGAGATCACCTTGTTCCGATAGTGGTACGGCGTTTCCATGCCCCGGATGTGCTCCACCGGGCCGAATCTGCCCAGCAGCTTTTTCACGGTCTCTTCTTTCTGTTTCAGCTGTGCGGCGTAGTCCATGCCCAGCATCGGGCAGCCGCCGCAGTTTTTGGCACGCAGTTTGCAATCCATCTTCCGCTCTCCTTTTTACCCATAAGGGTCATACAGATCATATTCTTCCGCTTCCAGATGCTTTTCCTCCAGCACCTTCATGGCCTGTTCCAGCTCGCTCTGGCCGCAGCCGCTCTCGCTGACCAGCGCGTGCACCGCCGCCGCAAGGTCGCCGTCAAAGAGGGTGTCCAGCCGTTCCCGCATACTCCACACGTTGTAGGCGCGCTGGGTGATGGCCGGAGTGTAGGTATTGCGGTTGCCATCCTTGCCGCTTTTCACCCAACCCTTTTCTTCCAGCCGGTAGAGAAAGTTGAGCACGGTAGCCGGTGCCCAGCCCTTTGCGCGCAGCTTTGCGTCGATGTCCCGCCGGGTGACGGGCGCACGGCAGGCCCACACCGCCAGCATCACCTGCTCCTCTGCCGCCGAAAGCGGCTTTACACTGTCCGGGATGCCATACATCCTGCTGTTCTCCCTCCTTTTGGCATCTTTTTTGCTTTTACGTTTGTCTTTGTTTTATTATTATACCAATTTCTGCGCCAAAGCGCAAGAGCCGAAAACGCCGATGAAATCAGGCTTTTTCAGCTATATTTTACATTTGTCTTTGTTTTTGTTTTTCTATTAAGGACATTTGTGTGCTTTGTGCCCGCGCAGGGGCTTTTGCGCCGTATCTTTGTGCAAAGATGCTCTTGTTTTCATCCCTGCAAAACCGGTATACTACGGCTACAGCAATCAACAGAACGCACCGCAGAAAACCGCGGTGCTGTGCGATACAGGAAAGGGAGAGTTCATTATGGCACGAGTTTACAACTTCAGCGCAGGTCCCAGCATGCTGCCCGAGAAGGTGCTCAAGCAGGCACAGGCAGAGCTGCTCGAGTATGGCGACAGCGGTCAGAGCGTGATGGAGATGAGCCACCGCAGCAAGTGGTTCGATGCCATCATCAAGGACACCGAGGCCACCCTGCGCCGGGTAATGAACATTCCCGACAACTACAAGGTCGGTTTCTTTCAGGGCGGTGCGACCCAGCAGTTTGCCATGGTCCCGCTGAATTTCATGACCACCGGCAAAGCAGATTACCTTGTCACCGGCAATTTCTCGAACCTTGCCGCCAAGGAAGCCGCCAAGTTCGGTGAGGTGAACATCGTTGCTTCCAGCAAGGACAAGAACTTCACCTACATCCCGGACGTGAACGCCATCAACTATGATAAGGATGCCAGCTACATCCACATCTGCCAGAACAACACCATCTTCGGCACTCAGTTTGTCGAGGTACCGCAGGTGGAGGGTGTGCCTCTGGTAGCCGACATGAGCTCCATGATCCTCTCCAAGCCCGTGGATGTGACCAAGTACGGCTGCATCTACTTCGGCGTGCAGAAGAATGTGGCCCCCGCCGGTATGGCCATTGCCATCGTCCGCGACGACCTGCTGGGCCATGCCGCCGACAATGTGCCCACCATGATGAACTACACCACCCTGCTGGGCAAGGACAGCATGTACAACACGCCCCCCTGCTGGTGCATTTATATGACCGGTCTGGTGCTCAAGTATCTGGAAAACGACATCGGCGGTCTTGCCAACATGCAGAAGATCAACGAAGCCAAGGCCAAAGTGCTGTACGACTATCTGGACGGTCAGGGCTTCTTCACGAATCCTGTGGAGCACCGCTACCGCAGCACCATGAATGTCACCTTCACCAGCCCCAATGCAGATCTGGACAAGAAGTTCTGCGCCGAAGCTGCAGAAGCAGGCTTCGTGAACCTGAAGGGCCACCGTCTGGTGGGCGGCATGCGCGCTTCCATCTACAACGCCATGCCTGCCGAGGGCGTGGATAAGCTGGTGGACTTCATGGAGAAGTTCCGCAAGGAGAACGCATAAAACCCTCTCAGCCTCACTTCGTTCGGCAGCTCCCCCGAGGGGGGAGCTTTTTATCAGAGGGACAACTTGATCGAACCCGCTTTCTAAGCTCGCCCTTCGGGAGAGCTGGCACGGCGCAAGCCGTGACTGAGAGGGTTCCTGTATAATAGAAGGGAAATCTGGACTATGTACACCATCAAAACTTTGAACGCCATCAGCCCGGTGGGTCTGGCAAAGCTGAACAACAAGCAGTTTGACGTGGCTGTGGACACCGATGCCCCGGACGGCATCCTTGTGCGCAGCGCCGACATGCTGAATACCGCCTTCAACGACAATCTTCTGGCCATCGCCCGCGCCGGTGCCGGCGTGAATAACATCCCGCTGGACCGCTGCAGTGAGCAGGGCATCGTGGTGTTCAACACCCCCGGTGCCAACGCCAACGCTGTGGCCGAGCTGGTGATCGGTATGCTGATCGCCGGCAGCCGCAATGTGGCTGTTGCTGCCCAGTGGTGTCAGGGCCTGACCGGCGACCCCGCCATGGCAAAGACCGTGGAAAAGGGCAAGAAGCAGTTCGTGGGCAACGAGATCAAGGGCAAGACGCTGGGTGTCATCGGTCTGGGTGCCATCGGCTCCCGCGTGGCCAACTGCGCCATTGAGCTGGGCATGGAGGTCTACGGCTACGACCCCTACATCTCCATTGACGCCGCCTGGAACCTGAGCAGTCAGGTACACCATTGCGTGAACCTGAACGACATGCTGCCCCTGTGCGACTACATCACCATCCATGTGCCCTACCTGCCCACCACCAAGGACACCATCAACGCCCAGACCCTTGCCCTGTGCAAGGACGGCGTGAAGATCCTGAACTACGCCCGCGGCGAACTGGTCAACACCGAAGCGCTGCTGGAAGCCATGGAGACCGGCAAGGTGTCCGGCTATATGACCGACTTCCCGTCTGAGGCCATTCTGGGCAAGCCCGGCATCGTGTGCACCCCCCATCTGGGCGCTTCCACCCCGGAAGCCGAGGACAACTGCGCCGTGATGGCTGCAAAGGAGCTGAGCGACTACCTGAAGAACGGCAACATCATCCACTCGGTGAACATGCCGGAGGTCAACCAGCCCCGCGCCGGCGGCAAGCGCATCTGCATCATCCACAAAAACGAGCCGGGCATGATCAGCCAGATCACCGCTCTGACCACCGAAGCCGGTCTGAACATCGAGAACATGGTGAACAAGAGCAAAAAGAACATGGCCTACACCATGCTGGATGCTACCGGTGCTGTGGACAAGAAGCTGGCCGAAAAGCTGGCTGCCATCCCCGCCGTGATCCGGGTACGCATCCTGTAAAGCAAAACGGTTTAAAATGCCCGCCGCGTCGTTCTTGGCATCTTCAGCGGAAAACGATTTTTATTTTAGCAACCCGGAAAAGTCTGCGGATTTTTCCGGGTTGCTTTTTCACAGAGAAGGGCCGTGGCGGCAACCTGCATTTCCAAACCAGGATTTTTTACAAGCTGGAAATTCTTTCTCGTCCCATCTGCCGGTTAGTTTCAATTTACAAACTGTAGTTTGTCTTAAAAAACGCGTTAGAGATAGCTTTTTCTAACTACACATCGTAAAAAGTTTACATGTATTAACATTCAAGAAAAAGCTTGAAAATGGTAAATTCTGTGCTACAATAGGCTCGACAGAAGGGAAATATTCACCCTGTTCTCCGGCTTTTGGGCCGGTATATTCATCTTACAGGCCTTGCGGATGCAGGGCCTCTGACAGGAAATAGAAAAGGTAGGGAAGTTACTATGGATATCAAGAAGATCGCACTGTTCGCCGCCGGTACGTTGTTCGGTTCTGCCGGTTTCAAGCTGCTGTCCAGCAAGGACGCCAAGAAGGTCTACACCCAGACCACTGCTGCCGTGCTGCGCATGAAGGACTCCACCATGGAGACCGTCAGCAAGGTCCAGGAGCAGGCCGGTGACATTCTGGCCGATGCAAAGGCCATCAACGAGGCTCGTGCTGTTGAAGCCGAGGCTGATGTGATCGAAGATGCCGCTGAGGAGACCACCGAAGAGACCGCTGAGTAATTTTCGGTTCGTAAAGCACTGAAAGCCCCAACGTGGCTTTCGAGCCGCCTTCGGGCGGCTCTTTTTTGTGAGAGTGGGGCCGCAGGTGTGCAGGGTATAGCAGCCTGACGCTGCGGCAAAAAGATAGAGAAGGATATTTGATATATGAAATGTACCATTCTGCATGAAGGCAAGGGCCGGATGCGCGTGCATGTGGAAAAAGTCCGCATGACCCTGCACCGTGCCGATGTGCTGGAAGCTTATCTGAACCACCATGACGCCATTGTCCATGCCGCCGTTTACGAGCGCACCGGCGATGTAGTCATTACCTATACCGGCAGACGTTCCGCTGCCATCGCTGTTCTGGCCGGTTACAAGTTCGATGTGCCCGAGTATGACGCTCTGGTCACCTCCGCCGACAGCCGCAGGCTGAACCGGGAATATCAGGATAAAATGTTCGATCTGGTGGCAGGCCGCTGCCTGCGCAAGCTGTTCCTGCCCGCACCCCTTGACGCTGCCTACACCGCCTTCCGTTCCATCCGCTTTCTCTGGAAGGGTGTGCGCTGCGTGCTGAGCCGCAGGCTGGAAGTGGAGGTGCTGGACGCTTTGTCCATCGGCGTCTCGCTGCTGCGCGGCGACTTTGGCACCGCAGGTTCTGTCATGTTCCTGCTGAATCTGGGCTCTCTGCTGGAAGAGTGGACCCGCAAGAAGAGTCTGGACGATCTGGCCCGCAGCATGGCCTTGAACGTGGACAAGGTATGGGTGCGCAGTCAGGGCACCGAAGTGCTGGTGCCTCTGACCAAAGTACGCTCCGGCGATGAGGTGGTCGTGCGCAGCGGCAACATGATCCCGCTGGACGGCACCGTTCTGGAAGGCGAAGCCATGGTGAATCAGGCCGCCCTGACCGGCGAAGCTATGCCGGTGCGCAAGACAGAGGGGTCCACCCTCTATGCCGGCACCGTTGTGGAGGAGGGCGAGTGTGTCTTTATCGCCAAGGCCGAGGGCGGTTCCAACCGCTACGACAAGATCGTGGCCATGATCGAGGAATCCGAAAAGCTCAAGTCCAGCACCGAGAACCGCGCGCTGGTGCTGGCCGACAAGCTGGTGCCATGGTGTCTGGGCGCAACGGTGGTCACCTATCTGCTCACCCGCAACGCCACCCGCGCCATCTCCTGCCTGATGGTGGATTTCTCCTGCGCGCTCAAGCTCTCCATGCCGCTGGCCGTGCTTTCCGCCATGCGCGAGTGCGGCAGCTACCACATCACCGTCAAGGGCGGCAAGTATCTGGAAGCGCTGTCTCAGGCCGACACTATCGTGTTCGACAAGACCGGCACCCTCACCCGTGCCACCCCGCAGGTAGTGGAGGTCGTGCCCTTCTCCGGCTGTAACGAGCGCGAAGTTCTGCAGCTGGCCGCATGTCTGGAAGAGCACTTCCCCCATTCCATGGCCAACGCCGTGGTGCGTGCCGCCAAAGAGCGCGGCATTTCCCATGAGGAGATGCACTCCGAGGTGGAGTACATCGTGGCCCACGGCATTGCAAGCCGCGTGGGCGGCGAACGGGTGGTCATCGGCAGCCACCACTTCGTCTTTGAGGATGAAAAGTGCACCATTCCCGCAGCCGAGCAGGCAAAGTTTGATGCTCTCAAGCCGGAGCATTCGCACCTGTACATGGCAGCCAGCGGCCAGCTGGTGGGCGTGATCTGCATTTCCGACCCGCTGCGCCCGGAAGCCGCCGCTGTGCTGAACGGACTGCGTGCGCTGGGCATCCGGAACGCCGTCATGATGACCGGCGACAGCGAGCGCACCGCTGCCGCCATTGCAAAGCAGGTGGGCGTGGACCGCTTCTTTGCCGAGGTGCTGCCCGAGGACAAGGCAAACTTCGTCCAGCAGGCCAAGGCCGAGGGCCACACCGTGGTGATGATCGGCGACGGCATCAACGACTCCCCCGCCCTGTCTGCTGCCGACATTGGCATCGCCATCAACTCCGGCGCTGCCATCGCCCGCGAGATCGCAGACGTGACCATCAAAGCCGACAGTCTGGAGGAGCTGGTGGCCCTCAAGGCCATCGCCAACTCCCTGCAAAAGCGCGTGCACGCAAACTACCGCTTCGTGCTCACCTTCAACTCGGCCCTCATCGCGCTGGGTGCTCTGGGCATCCTGCAGCCGGCCTCCTCTGCCATGCTGCATAATCTCTCCACCATCGGCATCAGCCTGAAGAGCATGACCAATCTCCTGCCGGAGAACAAGGCTCCGCAGCTGAAAGCATAATTACCGCAAAAAATAACGCCGTGTCTGAACATTCGACACGGCGTTATTTTTTATCTGTTATTCCAGCCCGATCTGCTGTGCATACTCTTCCAACAGCTCCCGCTCCAGGAACGGGGTCTTGACACCCTCGCGGTCACGGTAGGTCTCGTGGCCCTTGCCAATGACGGCGATCAGGTCGCCCTCCTGCGCGTGATCCACTGCGTAGTGCAGTGCATCCAGGCGGTCGGGGATCTCCACGAACTTTGCGTCCGGGTTGCCCTTGTTCATGCCCACGCGGATATCAGCAAGGATGTCCTCCACCTTTTCAAAGCGGTTGTTGTCCTCGGTAAGGATGGAGAAATCGGCCATTTTGGCGCAGATCTCGCCCATGCCGTAGCGGCGCAGCTTGGAGCGGTTACCGCCGCAGCCGAACACCACCACCAGACGGTGGGGCTTGTAGGCCCGCAGAGTGGTGAGCAGGCTTTCGGTGGACACCTCGTTGTGGGCGTAGTCCAGCAGGATGGTGAACTTCTTGCTGATGGGCACCAGCTCCACGCGGCCCTTGACCACGCACTTGCCAAGGCCGTCGTGGATCGCCTGATCCGGCAGGCCCAGCACCTTGCCCACCGCCAGAGCTGCCAGCGCGTTGTACACGCTGAACTCACCGGGCATGTTCACCTTCACATCCATCTCGTCCTTGCCGGTCACATGGAACTTCACGCCCAGAAAATCGTGGGTGCGCAGCAGTTCAAAGCTGGTCTCGCGGTAGTCCGCCTGCTCAGCGCGGCCATAGGTGACCAATTTGCAGGTATGGCCTTCCAGCAGGGCTTCGGTGTTCTCATCGTCAATGTTCACCACGCCCACGTCGCAGCGCTTGAACAGCTGGCCCTTCCAGCTGCGGTACTCCTCAAAGGTCTTGTGCTCACCGGGGCCGATGTGATCCGGCGAAAGGTTGGTGAACACGCCCACATTGTAGTGCACACCGGCCACGCGGTCCATCATCAGGCCCTGGCTGGAAACCTCCATCAGCGCGGTGTCGCAGCCTGCATCCAGAAATTCTCGAAAGGTCTTTTGCAGCTCGTAGCTTTCCGGGGTGGTGTTGGCCGTCTCCTTGTGGCGGCCCATATAATAAATGCCGTTGGTGCCGATCATGCCCACCTTGCGGCCTGCAGCTTCCAGCACGCTCTTGATCATGTGGGTGGTAGTGGTCTTGCCCTTGGTGCCGGTCACACCGATCATGGTCATCTGGCGGGACGGGTTGCCGAAGAGGTTCGCGCTCATCAGAGCCATAGCATAGCGGCTGCTTTCCACCTTGACCACGGTCACGCCCGGCATGGCGGAAAGGTCGATGTCGTGCTGGATGACCAGTGCGCTGACACCCTTTGCCGCGCAGTCAGCGGCAAACTCATGGCTGTCACGCTGGGTGCCCACGATGCACACGAACAAAAGGCCCGGTGCCGCCTTGCGGCTGTCGTAGATGATATCCGAGATCTCGGTGTCCAGACTGCCCTGCGCAAGGGTAAAGGGCACGCCTTCCAGTAACTGTTCCAGTTTCATACTGCACACGCTCCTCAAAACATTTTGTCACATGGGGTTTTCTTCGTTATTTGCGGTCATGCGGGCGGGGTCGGTCAGCGGTGTTTCTTCCGCAGCTGCCGCCGTATCGTCCGCAGGCTGGGCCGCAGCGGCATCCTCTGCACCGTCTGCCGCAGTATCCTCGGCAGCAGAGGTGTCAGGCTCTTCCGGCACGGTCTTTTCCGGCACAACATAACCGGAGGGCAGGGTCGGCTGGCCCTGTGCAAAGTAAATTTTACGGGTGCTGCCCGCGCTGACATGGCTGAAATCCAGTCTGCCGGTGTCGGTAGGGGCACAACCCTTGCCGTCGGCATTGGTCAGCACATAGCGTGCGCGGTCCAGCTTATAATCCAGATCGTTCCGTGTACCCAGAAGCACACTGACACGATCCTGATACAAAAATGCCATCTGGTCGGTGTCCGCAAATTCCATGCGGGTCACATCGTCCAGCATCCCATACTCTTCCAGCTTTGCCTGCAGCTCATTCAGCGCATCCAGACGGTCGTCTGTCTGCACCGCTGCCGAAGCTGCTGCCGAACCGGATGCATCCGATGCCGCCGGGTCTGCCTGCGCTGCAAAGGTCAGCTGGTCGCCGGGTGTCACCGACACCGGCTCGCCGCCGTATAGGGTCTTGAGTTCTTCCGGCTGGGCAGACTCGCAGGCCAGGATCTTGAACTGATCCGAGAGGGTCAGCCAGCCGCTCTTCGTCTGCATGGCATAGGTAGGCACCGCCTCGGTCACCTGCACCACCACCGTGTTGGGGTAATCCCGAACCACCCTGATGGATTCCAGCAGCGGGAACTGCTTTTCCAGTTCCGCTTCCTTGGCGGCGGGGTCAAAGCTGAAAATGTTCTCTTCGGTCTGCACACCCAGTGCCTGCAGGATCTGGCTGCTGGAATAGCCGCCCACCTCCTGCACCACGGTGCCGTCCGCCATCTGCACCTGAATGGTGCCGATCTTAAACAGCATGGTCATGGTCAGGTAAACACCGGCGGCGATCACGGCCAGCAGGGTCACAAAGGCCATCCGCCGCCGCAGCATCCGCCGCCGCTTCAGTGCAGCGCGGGTCAGGCGGCGCTTCTTGCGTTTTTCCCGCTGTACCGGGTCGCGTGGCTGCTGTTGTGCCGGGCGCAGACGCTGGTTTTTGTAGCGCTGCTGCGCTGCCTGAGCTGCTGTCTTGCGCGGCTTCTGCCCCTGTGAACGGCGCTGCTGCGGCTTGCGGGCCGTGCCGGATGCACGCTGTTCCGGCTGAGCCGTGCGGCTTCGCTGCGCGGTACGGTTCCGGTTCTGGCCGCTGGTGCGCCGGGTGCCGCTCTGTTCGGTGCGGCGCGGCTGCGAAGGGAACTCGATGCTGTTATCGGTACGGGTGCGGCGCACCGTACCATTGGCGGTGCGGTCCGGCGCAAAGCTCAGCGGTTCCCCGTTGAAGCCATAGCGCCCGTCCGCACTGCCGGAAGATCCTTTTTGTTGTGAAGGCGGCGGAGTATGCTGCAGGTCTTTCCGCAGGTCGTAGATATTGCCGTTGTTTCTGTTATTGCGGTATTGCTGCATGGCGCACACCTCCTTTCCGGTTTAGGTTTTGTTTTACTTCTGCACCAGTTTCATCAGAGCGTCTGCAATACGGTCAAGGCTGTCATCCACCGACAGGCTGCGGGCATTTTTGCCCATCTCAGCCAGCTTGCCGGGCTGTGCCAGCATGTCGGACACCGTGCTCACCAGCTTTTCGCCGGTCAGGTCTTTTTCCTCGATCACCACAGCGGCATCGGCCTTCTGCAGTTCCATGGCGTTGAAGTACTGGTGGTTCTCAGCCACATTGGGGCTGGGGATGAGCACGGCTGCACGGCCAACAGCTTCCAGCTCGGCCAGCGTCAGCGCACCGGCGCGGCTGATGACAAGGTCTGCCGCAGCCAGCAGTTCCGGCATATTGTTGATGTATTCCTTCACCACAAGGCCGTCGCCTTCCGCGAAGTTCTTTTCCTTTTCCAGATCCTTGAACAGCTGCACACCGTACTGGCCGGTAGCGTGGAGATGCAGCACCGGCTTCTTCTCGTGCTGTTCCCATGCACACAGGTCGGCCACCACCTCGTTGACGCGGCGTGCGCCAAGGCTGCCGCCGAAGGAAAGGATCACCGTGCGGTCGCCCGCGCCCAGCTCAGCGCGGATGGCGTCGCGGTCCTTTGCCTTGGTGAACACCTCCGGGCGCACCGGATTGCCCACCACGATGGTTTTATCAGGTGCGCCCAGCTTTTCCACAGCAGCAGGCACGGCGGCAAACACGAGATCCACATCCGGTGCCAGCAGCTTGTTGGTCACGCCGGGGAAGGCGTTCTGCTCATGAATGGCGGTGTGGATGCCCATTTTGGCGGCACAGCGCACCACCGGGCCGGACACATAGCCGCCGCAGCCGATCACAAGATCAGGTTTGACCTCCTTCATAATGGCCTTTGCCTTGGGGCCAGAGAGGGCCAGATTCCACAGCGTAACGATGTTGCGCTTGATGTTGTGCAGCGACAGCCTGCGCTGGAAACCGGTGATCTCGATATGGTGGAAGGGATAGCCCGCCTGTCCTACCAGACGGTACTCCATGCCCTCCTTGCGGCCGGCAAAGTGGATCTCGGCAGAAGGGTCTGCCTTTTTGATAGCACCTGCAATGGCAAGTGCCGGGTTGATATGGCCGGCAGTGCCGCCGGCAGCGATCAGAACTCGCATGACGATTCCTCCTCTATTATTAGTGCATCTGGGCAGGTCATCGGGGAGTTCCCCACTGGCCTGCGCCCTCAAAACAGTCGTTACAGTTCATCGCGCGCACGGCGGGCATCGTCCAGATTGATGGTACGGTCCTTCAGCTCCGCATCACGCTGAGCCTTTGCAGCCTGCCGCTGTGCGTGGGCCGCTGCCCTCTGCTGCGCCGCCCGCTCTCCGTTGCGCCCAATGTTCACCATCACGCCCATTTCTGCCAGCAGCAAGATCAGACTGGTGCCGCCGGACGAGAAAAACGGAAGGCTGATGCCGGTATTCGGGATGGTGTTGGTGACCACGGCGATGTTGCAGAACACCTGCCAGGCGATCTGCGCCATAATGCCAATCCCCACCATGGTGCAGAACTGGTTTTCGGCCTTATAGGCGATCATCAGGCCCTGCGCTATGAGCAGTATGAACAGCACGATGATGAGCACCGCACCGATGAAGCCCAATTCTTCGCACACCACACTGAAGATGAAGTCGTTGGTGCTTTCCGGCAGCCAGAGCTGCTTTTCCACGCTGTTGCCAAGGCCAAGGCCCTTCAGTCCGCCGGAGCCGATGGCGTACAAGCTCTGCTTGGTCTGGTCGTTCAGCGCTTCCAGATCATCGGACCATGTGTTCAGGCGGTCCTGCAGATAGCCAATGGATTCCACCAGCGTCAGGGCCGGTTTCAGCAGCAGAGCCGCCGCTGCGGCCCCGCACCATGTCAATACACCGCCGCAGCCGGTCAGCATGAGGATGGTGCCCACGATGGCGGTGGTCAGCAGGATGCCGGACATGTGCGGCTCTAAAAACAGCAGCAACACCACCGGCACCAGCGGCAGCACCGGCACGATCAGCTGCCTTACGATGCGGATGAACAGCCAATCCTTTGGCTTGATCTTTTCTCTCAGCGACGGGCTGAACCGGCCGATCTGCGGCGCACTTGCCGCCAGATGGGACGAGAGCAGGATCATCTCAAACTTTGCCACCTCAGAGGTTTGCAGAGTCAGGCCGCCCAGACGGATCCAGCGGCGGCAGCCGTTCAGCGGTGCAAAGGTCAGCGTGACGGCCAGCATGGCCAGCACCACCCAGTACAGCGGCTTGCTCGCCCAGCGCAGGAAGCGGTGATCCACATAGCTCATGACTACCATACAGCCAATGCCAATGGCCATGCAGATAGCCTGCTGCTTGATGTAGTGCAGGCTGTCGCCCATGCGCAGGTAGCCGGTGGTGTAGCTTGCGCTGTACAGCATTACAAGGCCGAACACCATGATAATGGCCAGCGTTGCCAGCCAGTTGAGCAGCAGCCGGTTCCACGGTCCCGGGTCCCGCTGCAGCGGCGGCACCCATGCACTTTCTTTTTGGTTTTTATGTTGTCTGCGGGTGGCTGCCATTGCCACGCCCCCTTATTTTCAGAATCAGGCGCTCAGGCCCAGCGTGCCAGACACACGGCCAGCGCCAGCCCGCACACGCTCAGTGCGCACAGGCTGTAAAAAATATTCACTGCACTCATGCCGCGCTTTTCCAGCCAGCGGTGCAGCGGTGCCGCCGCAAACAGCGGCCTGCCCTTCCAGCGGCAGAACAGGACCTGCAGCAACACCATGCCGCCCTCCACCCAGAAGGGCAGTGCCAGCGGGATGCTCAGCTCTGCGTAGCCAATGCACAGCGGAATGCAGCCAATGGCTCCCGCTGCATACAAGCAGCCGCACCGGCCGGGGTGCAGCTTTGCCGGTGGAAAATCCCACAGCAGAAAGGCCATCAGTGCACCGGCCAGTGCCGCCGGGAATACTGCCAGCGGGAACCAGCCCAGCTGCGTTTCCAGCATCATCAGGCCCAGCATAGCCGCAAAGGCCGCGCCGCACACCGTGCCGTCGGCACCGTCGGCCACGCGGGCCGCCTCGGCCATCGCCACCAGCAGCACAGCCCACAGCAGCGGTGCCAGCGCACATTCCACATAGCCCGCCCCCGGCAGGATCAGCCCTGTGGGCAGGCACCCGTTCAGTGCCAGCAGGCCCAGCACCAGCGCTGCAGCGATGCATTCCAGTGCAAGGCGCTGTGTGCGGCGCAGGCCAAGGCCTAAACCGTTCGGGTAGCGGCTGCGGATGCGGGCCAGATCATCGGCCAGCCCCACTGCGCCAAAGGCCAGCGACCCCAGCAGTGCAATGAGCAGGCGGGAGGTCATCTGCCGGTCGCTGCCAAGCAGGGAAGGCTGTGCAGCACATGCGGCCAGCCAGCCCACGCCCACAGCGGCAAGGGTGCCCACCATCAGGCACAGCCCGCCCATGGTAGGCACCGGGCTGTCCGGGGCATCGCTGTCCGGCTGTGTGCCGCGTGCCGCACGCTGCAGCTCCCGCAGCAGCGGCACCATCATATTGCCGAGCGCCGCAGTCAGCACAAAACCCAGCACCGACGCGACGACCAAGGCGAAACGAATCATTTTTCAATCTCCAAATTCATGCCAAAGGGTTATTCTTCGGCATCTTTCTGCTCTGCGTAGAAAATTTCCAGCACTTTTTCCAGCGCCATGCCGCGGCTTGCCTTCACCAGCAGGGCATCGCCCGGCTCTATCCGGTTCAGCAGAGCATCCGCTGCCTCGCGGTAGTTGTTGGCATGGAGGGTCTTGACCCCCTTGGCCGCAGCCACCACAGCCGTGCGCTTTGCGTTTTCGCCGTAGGTCACAAGGCAGTACAGATCACTCTCCGCAGCCAGACGACCCAGCTCCTCGTGGGCTTCGCGGGACAGCTCGCCCAGCTCCAGCATATCGCCCAGCAGGGCAAAGCGGCGCTTGCAGGGGAATTCCTTGAACATGGCAAGCGCGGCCTTCATGCTGTCGGGGTTTGCATTGTAGCAATCCTCAATGACGGTAACGCCCTTGCTGTGCACCACCTTCTGGCGGCGGCCGGTCTGCTCAAAATTGGAAAGCCCCTTGATGACACCGCGCGGGTCGCAGCCCAAGCGGGTGGCGGCGCAGTAGGCAGCCAGAGCGTTTGCCACATTGTGCTTGCCCATGGCCGGGATCTTGACCACAAAGGTGCCCTCTTCCTGATCTTCCAGCACAAAGCTCATGCCGTCCTCTTCCTGCCGGATGGACAGTGCACACACATCAGCGTTCTCATCTGCCAGACTGAACCATACCGGCTTCACGTGGGCGGGCAGCTTTGCGGCGCGCAGGAACTTATCATCATAGTTCAGCACCAGCGGTGCACCCTCCGGCAGGCCGTTGCAGATCTCCAGCTTTGCCTTGCAGATGTTCTCCTGACTCCCCAGATTGCCGATGTGGGACACACCGATGCAGGTAATGATGCCCACATCCGGGCGTGCGGCCCGGGCCAGACGGTCGATCTCGCCCGCATGGCTCATGCCCATCTCGATCACGGCATACTCAGTGCTGCTTTCCAGCCGCATCAAGGTGCGGGGCATGCCCAGTTCATTGTTCTGGTTGCCCTCGGTCTTGATGGTCTCGCCAAAGCCTGCAAGGGCGGCGTAGGTCATCTGCTTGGTGGTGGTCTTGCCCACGCTGCCGGTCACACCCACCATCTTGGGGTGATACTGGCTGCGGTAGTTCGCGCCCATCACCATCATGGCGTGGTAGCTGTCCGGGCAGAGGATGGCCTTTTCCGCAGGTACGCCCTCCACCGGGTGGTTCACCACCACATAAACAGCACCGTTCTCCAGTGCTTTGGCCGCAAAATCGTGGCCGTCAAATTTTTCACCCGGGAACGCTACAAAAATGCAGCCGGGCCGCACCTCGCGGCTGTCGGTGGTCACCAATTCCACCTGCACCTCTTCCCGGATGAAGTCTGCGGGCACCAGCCCTGCCAGAAGCTTGCTTGCAGAAATTTTTTCCATTGTTCATGTCCCCTCTCTTTTATCTTGTAAAACCCTCTCAGTCAATGCCTGCGGCATTGCCAGCTCCCCCGAAAGGGGAGCTCTTTTGCATCTTACGATAAAGTGCAGTTCTTCAGAAGATTCACTTTACCGTGCCCACTCATAAAGCTCGCCCTTCGGGAGAGCTGGCGCGCAAGCGCCTGAGAGGGTTCTTGTTACCCACAGGTAATGGTCACGACGGTGCCGCGCTGCACACTGGAACCGGGGTCTGCACTCTGGGCCTGCACAGTGCCGTTCGCATTGCCCTCCACCACACAGTTCAATCCGGCGGCAGACAGCATCTGGCGGGCAAAGTCCGCGCTCTTGCCGGTCACATCCGGCACATCGGTATGGCTGCCCTCATAGGTATCGGTATACAGGTACACGGTGGTGCCGTAGGCCACCTTTGCACCCGCGTGCGGATACTGGTAGGTGACAGCTGCTGCCGCCTGACTAGTGGTGCTTTCGGCCAGCTGATGCCTGAGGCCCTTGATGTTCAGCTGCACCTGTGCACTGCTCCACTCGGTGCCCACCAGATTCGGCACAGTGACCACAGTCTGGCTGCGATCCTCGCCGTCGGCGGCAATGCCAAGGTAGGGTGCGATCTCGCTGATGATGTTGCCCACAACGGGCGCTGCCAGCAGGGACGAGTAGTCCGTTCTGGCGTTGTTGGGGTCATCCAGCATCACATAGACGATGATCTCCGGGTCGTCGGCGGGCAGGACAGCGGCAAAGGACGCAACCTTCTTGTAGTCGCCATCAGCGCGGCGGTCCATGTTCAACTGTTCGGAAGTGCCGGACTTGCCGCCGATACGGTAGCCGGACACATAGGCATACTTGCCGCCGCCGGTGCCGTTGCCCACCTCATATTCCATGATCTGGCGGATCACATTGCTGGTGCTCTCGCTGATGACCTGACGGCGCACATTGGCACCGATCTCCTCGATCACGTTGCCATTTGCATCGGTGATCTTATCCACCACATGGGGCGTGACCAGATAGCCGCCGTTGACGGCCGCGGCCACAGCGGTGCACATCTGCAGCGGGGTGATGGCCATTGCCTGACCAAAGGCCGAGGAAGCCAGCTGCACTTCGCCCAGCTGGTTGGCCTTATAATACTGCATGAAGCCCGTCTCACTGGGCAGGTCCACGCCAGTGCGGCTGGTAAAGCCAAAGGCATCGAAGTAGTTATAGAAGGTCTGGGAGCCAACGCGCTGGCCCAGCTGGATATAGTAGATATTGCAGCTCTGGCGCAGAGCTTCGGCCAGTGTGATGGTGCCGTGGGCTTTGTGGCCTGCGCAGTGGTAGGTCTCCTTTGCCACGCCGTAAGCACCGGCGCAGGTAAAGGTGGTGTTGATGTTTGCAAGGCCGGAGTCCACGCCCATGGCCAAGGTGATCACCTTGAACACACTGCCGGGGTAGTACAACTCGGTGATGGCCTTGTTTTTCCACTGGATATCGCGGAAGTAGCCGGAGTAATCGCCCTCCTCGTCCAGAATGCGGTTGCCGTTTGCATCCTTCAGCTCGTTGCCGTTCTCATCCTTTTTGTAGATGCCGTACAGCTCCGGCTCAGCGCGCACCAGCTCGTTGAGGTAATCCAGATTTGCGCTGTAGTCCAGCGGGTCGTTGGGGTCAAAATCCGGCTTGGAAGCCATGGCAAGGATGGCACCGGTCTTGACGTTCATCACGATGGCGCAGCCGCGGTTCTCCACCGTGTTGGCTGCAATGGCTTCGTTCAGATACCGTTCCACGATCTCCTGCACATTCACATCCAGCGAAAGCACCAGATTGGAGCCATCCTTGGCTGCAAAGGTGGTGGCATTCTCGTCCGCAATGGCGTTGCCGTAGGCATTGCGCTGGGTAATGGTGCGGCCATCCACACCGGCCAGCGTGGACTGATAGGATTTTTCCAGACCGTAAGTACCAATGCCGTCCGCATCGGTAAAGCCCAGCACTGCCGCTGCAAACGCTCCGTAGGGGTAATTGCGCTGGAAGCTCTTCTCGCTGCCGACCGAGATGTTGCCCTTGCGGGAGGTCTCAGTGGCACGCTTGTGTGCCTTGTTGAACTGGGAAACGTAGGATTCGATGGACAGCTTGACAGCGTTGTTCACCTTGGTGGCCAGCACCTGATACTTGGTGTCCGTCTTGGAAAGTGCATCGTAAACCTTCTGGTACTGGGTCTGGTACGCTTCCGAGGAAGTGTCCACCGCGTCCAGACTTTCGCCGTCGCCGGAAAGCAGGCGCAGGGTCAGTTCCCGGCTGACCTCGGCGCACATGGCCGTGTCCAGCGTGCGCACCGCCTCCTCATCCTTGCCGGTGGTGGTATATAAGATTTTGCTGTTGTCCGGGTCGGCCCAGATGGTCCACACCACGCTGGTGGAGGCCAGCGTGATGCCGGAGGTATCGTAGATCTCGCCGCGGGTGGCCTTGATGGTGGTATCCAGTAGCTGCTGCTTTGCGGCCAGCTGGCGGTAGGTGTCACCGTTTTTGATCTGGATATCATACAGGCTGTAGGTCACACGGGCCGCAGCAAGGCCCATGACCACAAGGGCCAGACCGCCGCAGATCAGACTGGTTCTGGGGTTCATGCGGGCACCGGTGCTGGTTTCCGGCCAGGGGCCTTTTATTTTTTTGATGAATTTTCGGAAGAATTTCCACATGGTATGCTCCTGCGGCAGCGGGCATTTGCCGCCTTCTGCCGCGCTTTTGTCAAATTTGGAACTGTCCTGCAAACAGGGTGTATAAACCGAAAAAGCGTGCGCTGCCGCACGCTTTCCCGTATTTGGTTCACTTTACAGTGCCAAGAATGTTCACGGCACCGTTGTAGATAAAGTCGGTCCACTGCCGCACAGCGGACTGGGTGCGCTCCAGCGTGTCGCTCTCGCCCAAACGGATGTAGGTGATCTGGCTCTGATCAATTTTCATCAGGCCCAGCCTGCCGGCCGTCTCTTCCACGCTGGTGATGTTGGTCTTGCTGTTCAGGGTGCTGTTATAGTAAGTATACTGGCTCTGCTCACTGACCAGCTGAGCCTTTGCGTCCTGAATCTGGTCGTTCAGCTCCACCAGCTTGGACTCGCTCCACAGCAGGCTGATGGCAAACCCCACCAGCAGTGCTGCTGCTACCAGATGCATGGCGTTGTGCACCGCTGCCTGCAGCGGCGAAAGCCGACGCTTGCCGCCCTTTGCTACCCGCAGATCTGCCTTGCGCTGTGTCTGCGGGGCTTTTCTGCGGCGTACCGCGTTATAATCATATGCTGCCTGACCCATGGTTTGCTCTCCTCCTCACACAATGGCTTCTGCCGTTCAGCATTTTTCCAAAACTCTCAGGTGGGCGGACCGGCTGCGCCGGTTCTCTTCCAATTCCTGACTGTTTGCTTCAATGGGTTTGCGGGTGATCAGCTTCGCTTTGGCTTTGCCGCCGCATACGCACACCGGAAACTCCGGCGGGCAGGTGCACGCGGTGGACCAGCGGCGAAATTTGTTCTTCACCAGCCGGTCCTCCAGCGAGTGGAAGGTGATCACGCACAGCCGGCCGCCCGGCGCAAGGTGATCGAAAATGGTATCCAAGCCTTCTTCCAGCGCATCCAGTTCATGGTTCACTGCAATGCGCAGCGCCTGAAAGGTGCGGCGGGAAGGGTTCTTGTTTTTGCGGCGTTCCGCCGGGGGCATGGCGCTGGCCACGATGTCTGCCAGCTGCAGGGTCGTTTCGATGGGAGAATTCTCCCTTGCCTCCACGATCCTGCCCGCGATCTGCCATGCGAAAGGTTCTTCGCCGTAATCCCGCAGAATGCGTGCCAGCTCTTCGCGGCTCTCGGTGTTCACAAGGTCCGCTGCCGTTTCGCCCTGCTGGCTCATCCGCATGTCCAGCGGTGCATCCGCACGGTAGGAAAAGCCGCGGGCCGCATCGTCCAGCTGATGGCTGGAAACGCCCAGATCCAGCAGCGCGCCGTTGACCTTGTCGATGTCAAGGCTTTCCAGAGCTTGTCCGGCATAGCGGAAGTTGATCTGCACCACCGTGGCAGGCAGGCCCGCAAGGCGGGCACGCGCGGTCTGCACCGCGTCCGGGTCCTGATCCAGCGAGATCAGCCTGCCGCCCTTTTCTGCATCCAGCCGCAAGGCGATCTGGCGAGAATGTCCCGCGCCGCCTGCGGTGCCGTCAAGGTAGGTGCCGGCCGGATCAATGGCAAGCCCCTCCAGACACTCGTTCAGCAGAACGGGGATATGCTCAAACGAGGCCGGGTCAAAGGCTGCTTGTGTTTCAAGTTCCATCGCTGCGGCCTCCTTTCTCAGTTCATAAGCTTTCCGTGTTCCGGGCACTGTGCACACAGCGCACACTTTTACCCGATAACACAGTTTTATTTTAACAAATCAGGCCCCTGATTGCAAGGGTTTGTGCTCCCGTTTTTGCCGCAAAATGCAACAAAAAAAGTCCCTGTCGGCCGTCATTTCTGCCTGCAGGAACTTTGGTTTTTGCCGTATGTGTAATTTGTGTGTGAAAAAGGCTGTCTTCAGCCGTTTTTCTTGGCGTTCTGGCGCAGATTTGCGCGCACATTCTTTACCTGTGCCGCATTTTCCACCATTGTTTCCTCGGTGTTCTTGAGCATGTTGTCGCAATAGTCGGTCACGGTCTGGCGCAGGGTGCGGACCTCGTTCTGGGCTGCAGTGGTGATTTCCCCGGCGCGCTGCTGTGCAGCCTTCACGATCTCGGCTTCGCTCACCAGAATGCGCGCCCGCTCCTCAGCCTTTTTCACAATGGCCTGCGCCTGTGCGTTGGCCGTCTCCACGATCTGAGCGCGGTCGTTCACGATCTGCTGGGCCTGCCGCAGCTCTCCGGGCAGGTTTGCGCGGATCTCGTCCAGATAATCCCGAATCTGCTCCACATCCACGATCTTTTTGCCGCCGGAAAGGGGCACATTGGCACCTTCCTCCAGTGCATCCTCAATGGTATCCAAAAGTTCGTTCACGTTCATAGTGCTTCTCCCTTCGGTTCGTTCTCGGCAGGGTCTGTGTTCTGCATGGGCTTTGTGTATTTCCACAGCAGCACCCTGCCGTACTTGTACTGTTTTTTCAGGGTCAGGCCGCCAGCCTCGGCCGGCAGCACGATGCCGGTTTCGCTCTCGCACAGCACGATGCCGCCGGGCGCGGTGCATTTATCCACCGCAGGCAGGATCTTTTCCAGTGTACCATTGCGGAAGGGCGGGTCCAGCAGTACGATGTCGAACTGCTCGCGGCAGGCGGAAAGATACCGCGCAGCTTCGCCGATATTGACGCGGCTGCGGTCGAACACGCCGCAGGCCTTGCAGTTGCGCATGATGATGTTCACCGCCTCGCGGTTCTCGTCCAGAAACACGCAGCGCGCCGCGCCGCGGCTCAGTGCTTCAATGCCAAGCTGGCCGCTGCCCGCATACAGGTCCAGCACCCGTGCGCCGGGCAGGTCGAACTGGACGATGCTGAACATCGCCTCCTTTACCTGCGAAAGGGTGGGCCGGGTCACGTCGGTCCCCGGCAGGGCCTCCAGACTGCGGCCCCGGGCTTCTCCTGCGATCACGCGCATGTTCTTTCTCCTCCTCCTTGCAGCCGGAAGATGTGGCTGCAAACACGTTTTTTGTATCACTTTATTATCACCCAACTGCATATTCTTGTCAAGGGCCGCGCGTTGCGCCGTCTGGCGGTTTGTGCTACAATAAAACCGGCAGCGCCGGGCTTTTGCGGCGCATTCTGGCATAAAAGGAGAGTATTCCCATGAAAGTTCTGCTCATCAACGGCAGCCCGCACGAAAAAGGCTGCACCTATACCGCCCTTTCGCTCATTGCAAAGGAACTGAATGATGCCGGTGTGGACACCGAGATCCTGCATGTCGGCGGCAAACCCGTGGGCGGCTGCATCGGCTGCGGCGGCTGTGCCGCAGGCAACGGCTGCGTGTTTGGCGGCGTGGTCAACGAGGCCATCGAGAAGGCCAAAACTGCCGATGGCTTCGTGTTCGGCAGCCCGGTGCACTATGCATCCGCATCCGGCAACATGACCAGCTTCATGGACCGCCTTGCCTACGCGGGCGGCAGATATCTGGCCTACAAGCCTGCCGCCATCTGCTGCTCGGCCCGCCGTGCAGGCACCACCACCACGCTGGACCAGCTGGTAAAGTACCCGCAGTTCTTCCACATGCCGCTGGTGAACGGCTCCTACTGGGCCATGGTGCACGGCTCCAACGCCGAGCAGGTGCTGCAGGATGCCGAGGGCTGCGCTGTAATGCAGGAGCTGGGCCGCAACATGGCATGGCTGCTGCACTGCATCGAAGCAGGCAGGGCCGCAGGCTTTGAACACCCGCAGAACCCCAAGCGCCCCATGACTAATTTTATCCGCTGATCGGAAAATCAATTTCTGATCCAAAGGCTCAGAACAGTCCGTAAGCTGCTCTGAGCCTCTTTTTCTTTGCAGTCCACGCCATTTCGTGCCAAAAACAGCAAAAAACCTTTTTCAAAGCGCCTTCCGCTTCTTTTTTCGTTCATAAGTTTGTGTTACTATAAGATGTAAAGTGATTTTAGCAGGATGGAGACCCTTGTATGGAACACTACGATTGGAACGAAGGCTGGCTGTTCACGCCCCGGTTCGACCCGGCACTGGTGCGGCCGGAGTGCGGACTGGAACTGGAACCGGTGCGCATTCCCCACACTGTGCGGGTGCTGCCCTACAATTACTGCAACGAAAATGAATACCAGTGCCTGTGCGGCTACCGGCGGGAGTTTTTTGCACCCAGAGAGTGGGCAGGCCGCACTGTTCTGCTCACCTTTGGTGCTGTTGCCCATGATGCGACCGTGTTCTGCAACGGGCGGCGGCTGTTCCACCACGCCTGCGGCTACACCGCCTTCACGGTAGATCTGACCAGTGCTTTGCATCTGGGTCAGAAAAACGTGGTGGCTGTGCGCTGCGACAGCCGCGAGGATCTGAACATTCCGCCCTTTGGCGGGCAGATCGATCACCTGACCTACGGCGGCATCTACCGTGCCGTCAGTCTGGACATCAAGGAGCCCGCCTATCTGCGGGATGTGTTCATCGAGGCAAAGGCCGAGGGCGATTTCCGCATCTATACCTCCACCGTGGGTGAGACGGTAGGCTGCACACTGCAGGCCGAGATCTGCAGCCCTTCCGGCAGCCGCGCCGCCTACAGCGGCGAGCTTTCCCTGCCCATCACCGGCGTGCTGAACGGTGTGCACCCGTGGAGCATCGAGCATCCCACCCTGTACACCCTCACCGTACAGCTGATCCGTCCCGGCTCTGCCGGTCTGCCGGACCGTGTGCTGGACGAAAAGACCATTCGCTTCGGCTTCCGCACCGTGCAATTCGTGGCAGGCGGGCTGTACCTGAACGGTCAGCGCGTGGAGCTGCGGGGCCTGAACCGCCACCAGAGCTACGCCTATCAGGGCTATGCCATGCCGGACAGCATCCAGCGGCTGGATGCTCAGATCCTGAAAAAAGACCTTGGCTGCAACGCGGTGCGCACCAGCCATTCCCCCCAAAGCCCTGCGTTTCTGGATGCCTGCGATGAGCTGGGCCTGCTGGTGTTCACCGAGATGCCCGGCTGGCGGTACATCGGCGATGAGAGCTGGAAGGCGCAGGCCTTGCAGAACTGCCGCGAAATGGTGTGCCAGTGCCGCAACCACCCCAGCATCTTTTTGTGGGGTGCCCGTGTGAACGGCAGCGCCGACGACGAAGCGTTTTATAAGCGCACCAACGAGGCCATCCACCGGCTGGACCCCACCCGCCCCACGGCAGGCGCGCGGAACCACCGCAAGAGCCAGCTGCTGGAGGATGTTTACGCCTACAACGATTACTCTTACCGCGGGCGCGGTGCCGCCTGCGAAGCCCGCGCCGCGGTGACTTCCGATCCCCGTAAGGGCTACCTCATCAGCGAGTTCGGCGGGCAGCAGCTGCCCACCAAGCCCTTTGACGACGAGACCCACCGGCTGGTGCAGGCTCTGCGCTATGCCGCCGGGATCAACGATTCCATTGCGCAGCAGGGTGTGGCCGGCAGCTTTGGCTGGTGCATGGCCGATTACAACACCCACCGGGAATTTGGCAGCGGCGACCGCATCTGCTACCACGGTGTGATGGATATGTTCCGCAACCCGAAGCTTTCGGCGGCGGTATATGCAAGCCAGAAAACGCCGCGCTCCCCCTCAGACATCGTGCTGGAAGTCTCTTCCGGCATGGCACTGGGCGACCTGCCCGGCGGCGTTCCCACGGCCTGCTGGGTGTTCACCAACGCCGAAAGCGTGCGACTGTACCGCGGCAACGACTACATTGCCGAGTTCACGCCTGACCGGCACGGCCGTTTTGCCACCATGACGCATCCGCCCATTGAGATCAACGATTTTGTGGGTTCTTTGTTGGAAAAGTACGAGGGCATGGACCAGGCCTCCGCCCAGATGACAGCCGCTATCCTGAACGAGATGCGCCGGGATGCCATGGAGCTTTCGCCGCTTTCCAAGGCGCGGATGCTTTCGCTGCGGCTGAGCTGGAACGAGGTAGCCCGCATGTATTACAAATACATCGGCGTGCTGGGCACACCGTGCGCAGCCTACCGTTTTGAAGCCGTGTGGCATGGCCGCACCGTGCGCACCGTGGTGCGGGAACCGGTGCAGAGCGTCCGGCTGGAATGCACCGTGCACAACCCCATCCTCACTGACGGCCCCACCTGGGACTGCGCCGCTGTCAGCCTGCGCGCCATCGACCAGAACGGCAGCCTGCTGCCCTACTGCGGCGAAGCCGTTCAGCTGAGCGTGGACGGCCCGCTGAAGATCATTGGTCCCAGCGTGGTGCCGCTGCGCGGCGGCATGGCGGGCACCTACCTTGCCACCACCGGCGAAGCGGGCCGCGCCGTGCTGCACTGCCGCATGGAAGGTGCGCTGGATACCGATGCCGTGGTGACCATCCGTTGCCGGGAAGCTTAATTTCCGTCCCTTCATGATAGATTTGCACTCTGTTCAAAATTTCATCATGGTTGACTGGTATCCTAAGAACTGTAAAATAACGGCGGGCGCGCCCGCTTTGATTCCAAAACAAAGGATGCAGGAGTTATGAGAGAAAAATTCCGTCAGTTTATGATCGGCCGCTACGGTACCGATGGCCTGAACCAGTTTTTGAGCATCGCGTCCATCGTGCTGCTGCTGATCTCGCTGCTCACCCGCTTCAGCCTGTTCACATGGCTGGGTCTGGTGCTGCTGGTGCTGTGCTACTACCGCTCGCTCAGCCGCAACATTTCCAAGCGCACGGAGGAAAACTACCAGTACTATGCCCTGAAGGACCGCGTAGACCGTAAGTTCCGCGGTCTGAAGGATCAGTGGGCCAACCGCAAGCTCTACCACTACTACCGCTGCCCCAAGTGCCGCCAGAAGCTGCGTGTGCCCCGTGGCCGCGGCCGCATCCAGATCTCCTGCCCGCGCTGCGGCACCCAGTTCATCAAAAAGAGCTGAGCGGCCATGTTTGGTTATGTTGTGCCCAATCAGGCTGCGCTTTCGGACGAAGCACAAAAGCGCTACCGCACCGCCTACTGCGGGCTGTGCCGCCGCATCGACGCACTGCACGGCCTGCGGGGCCGCTTTACGCTGAGCTATGACCTCACCTTCCTGAACCTGCTGCTGTGCAGCCTGTACGAGGGTGAGACCGAAGCTTCTTCCGGCCACGACCGGTGCCCCATCCACCCCTTGGGCGGTGTGGAATGGCGGGCAGCCTCCCCCACCGATTACTGTGCAGATCTGAGCGTAGCCTTGCACTACTACAACGCCGAGGATAAGTGGAAGGACGACCGCAGCCTGCTGGGCCTTGGATATGAAAAGCTGCTTACCGGCTGTAAGCAGGCTGCCGAGAGCCGCTGGCCCCGTCAGTGCAGCGCCATCCGCACCTGTCTGGACAGGCTGGCAGAATATGAAGCTGCCGGGAGCGAAGATCTGGATGCCGTGTCCGGCTGCTTTGGCGAGCTGATGGCAGAGCTGTTCGACTACCGGCAGGATCACTGGTCACCGGAGCTGCGCAGCATCGGCTTCCATCTGGGCAAGTTCATCTACCTGCTGGATGCCTATGACGATCTGGAGCATGACCAGCGCAAGGGGGCCTACAATCCGCTGAAAGCACTCAGCCAGCAGCCCGGCTATGAGGAAGAGATGAAAGAGATCTTTGAGCTGCTGCTGGCGCAGTGTGCCCAGAGCTTTGAACGCCTGCCCTGCGTGGAGGACGCAGACCTGCTGCGCAACATCCTTTACTCCGGCGTATGGCTCAAATACAACTGCAAAACAGCCAAGCAGGCCCGCAGCCGTGGCTGAATGGCGGCTTTGTCTTGATTTTTCCACGGCAATACGGTAGACTATAAACATTGCGCGGCGCTGTGGCTGCGCGAAATGAGACGTGAGGAAGTATATCCATGAGAGACCCCTATGAGGTGCTGGGCGTTTCGCGCGGCGCAAGCGATGACGAGATCAAAAAAGCATACCGCGCCAAGTGCAAGCGCTGGCACCCGGACCTGAACCCCAACGATCCTACCGCCGAGGAGCACTTCAAGGAAGTGCAGGCGGCTTACGATGCCATTACCAAGGGCGAGACCGGCCCCCAGATGGGCGGAAATCCCTACGGCAGCTACCAACAACAGGGTTACGGCCAGCAGAACTACCAGCAGCAGGGTTATCAGAACGGTTACGGCGGTTTTGACGGATTCGATGGCTTTGACCCGTTCGGTTTCGGGTTTGGCTTTGGCGGCTACCAGCAGGGTTACGGCCAGCAGGGCGCAAGCTATTCCGGCTCCGACAGCCCGGAGATGCAGGCCGCCCGCAACTTTGTGGCCAATGGCCGCTATGCGGAGGCCCGCCGCGTGCTGGACGGCATGACCGGCCGCAATGCCCGGTGGTATTATCTGTCCTCCCTCGCAAATCAGGGCTTGGGCAACCGCATCGATGCGCTGCAGGATGCCCGCCGTGCCGTGCAGCTGGACCCGGGCAACACCGAGTACCAGATGCACCTGCGCCGGATGCAGAACCCCGGCCAGACCTACCGCACCACACAGGCCACCTACACCAGCCCCGGCGGCCTGATGCAGTGGTGCTGGAGCATGATCCTGCTGAACCTGCTTTGCAACTGCTGCTGCGGCGGCTGGGGCTTCCGGTTCCGCATGTGATCCCGTTTTTCTCATAAGATACAGCAAGACCCCGCACCTTAGACGGGTGCTCGTAAGAAAGTAATTCACTCAAAATTACACTTACGGCATCTGTCAGACGGGATTGGGTAAATGAAATATGCTGGACATGGTTGATTTTAACCGTGTCCAGCATATTTTTTTGCCTATTTGCGTTTTCTTTTCCCTTTTCCGTGGGTCATATTGGTTTTCCCTCGTTGGTTAATAGAGGGTTTCAGGTGTTTGGACAGTTTCAAAACCTCTATTAGATTTACAAACTGCTCCATCGTGATCGCATCATAGTCAATACCAAAGGTTGCGAGGAAAATGCGGGCCTGCTTTTCTGCATTGCTGCCTTTGTAGTTCGTGGCTTCCTGCAAACTCTTTTGCACATCCAGCGCCGGAGAATGGCTGTCCGCAGTGGTTGCATCATTTTGATGGGCTTCCCGAATATCCCGAAGGATCAGTTTCAAATCGTCAGAAATAACATGGCAAAAATACTCGTCCTCTTGTATTTGTGCAAGTTCCAGTGTCCGCAGATACAGATCATTTTCCGTTTCTCCCTGCTGCATCAGTACCATTTGACGAACGGCTTGCAGTACAGCGTTCATATCGCTAATCCGCATATCAGCGATCCGATCCACATAAATCTCCGCATCCAGCATCATTTTCTGAAAATCATGGTGACTGATAATTTCCGACAGCAGCCGGGGGTTGAATTTCCCGGCTTTCAGAACATCAATCGCATCATCACTCAGGTGCAGGGCACTCAGCTCTGTGTCTGAGTGATTTTTTTGTTCTGACACCCCTAACAGATAATCCGTAGTCACATGATAAAACTTTGCCAGTGTGACGATGGCAAAAGGGCTTATATCCTTATAATCATCATTCTCGTATTTGCCGAGCGCAGATTTGGAAAGCCCGGTCTGGTCGGCCAGCTGTTCCAAGGTAAGTCCGTGCTCCACCCGCAAATCCTTCAATTTTTCTTGAATAGTTAAGGTCGTATTCATGCCAAGCCTCCCCACCGCTCTATTTCTTTTATTATAACACAGCTTGTCCATAAGCGTGGAAATTGCTGCTTTTTCAGAGCCTTTTCCATCCTTTTGGATATACGGGAATGGTCATGTTTTTTCGCTAAAATGTACTTGTCGCAAGACTCCGTAGCTTGAAAAGTACATGACCGTCCGAATGGGATATGTTCTCCGGCGAAGTATCGCCACGACATGAGCGTACCAAAGAGAACAAAACGCTGGGGTGAGATTCCCGGGCAGGAACGGCATTCGGGAAAAACGGCGCTTAAAAACGCAGGCAAAAATCAATCCATGTGAAATCAGCGAACAAACTGCAATTTTAGTATTGCTACCCACACCAAAAAGCGTTGCACCGCACAGCGTACACAGTACAGCGTTCTGTGTGGATATTCGCTGTTTTACTTGATTTCGCACAAACCAGCAAAACGGAAAAGCGGGGGCTGTGAACAGGGCATCACAAGCAAAAATTCCAGTTTGAAATTGAGTTTTAGCAAAACAAAGCTTTGCAGCAAATGGAGTTTATCACGGAATAGATTTTGTTCGCCGCAGAGCAAACAAAACAGGAGGACTTTTTATGAGCGATCATGAGAATTACAGGAACGAGATCAAAGCCTACATTGTCAGGGCTGGCATGACCATGAGCGAGGTAGTGGAGGTTTTGGCTGACGAATACGGATGGAGCAGCAGCGTCCCCAACCTGTCCGGGAAATTAAAGCGCGGTTCTTTACGCTATGGCGAAGCGGTGGAGCTGGCAGATGTGCTGGGGTATGACATTGTGTGGCAGAAACGGAGGAAATAAGATCGAGCAGAAAATTTATGGGTACATCCGTGTTTCCACCAGAGAGCAAAATGAAAATCGCCAAGTCATTGCCCTCCGGGAAGTGGGCGTACCTGAGAGAAATGTTTATATCGACAAGCAATCCGGCAAGGATTTCGAGCGTCCGCAGTATAAGAAACTGCTGCGAAAAATAAAAAAAGACGATCTGCTCTATATCAAGAGCATTGACCGTCTGGGACGCAATTACGCCGAAATATTGGAGCAATGGCGCTTTCTCACAAAGGAAAAAGGCATTGACATTGTGGTTCTGGATATGCCGCTTCTGGATACACGGAGAGGCAAGGATTTACTGGGAACTTTCCTCAGCGACATTGTGCTGCAAGTGCTGTCTTTTGTGGCAGAGAACGAGCGCACCAACATCCGGCAGCGGCAGGCTGAGGGTATTGCTGCGGCAAAAGCCAAGGGCATTCGGTTTGGGCGGCCGCCCAAACCGCTGCCCGAGAATTTCCACTCCGTTTACCAGCGTTGGAAAATGGGAGAAATCACCGGGACGGCAGCAGCAAAGGAATGTGGGATGCCCCTTGCTACCTTCCGTTACCGGGCAGAGATTTACGAAAAAGCCAAGTTGTTGTAAAGGGGGTGTTTTTACAGGAATGTGTACTTTCCTGTAAATAGATACACCTTTCCACAATATTTTTATTATACCTCTTTTAACAGAAAAAGTCTATCAGTAAAATTCCTTTTTCGCTATTAGGCAAACAACTACAAGTTATCTAAATCTCCTACAAAAAAGTACACCTTCATGTAAAGGATTCTAATGGAGGGTACTAAAAGTGGGAAATACCAATGAGACTTTAAGAAAGCCGAGAATTGTTTCTATCTTTTCCGGCTGTGGAGGCCTTGACTATGGCTTTCACATGGAAGGATATGAAACAATATGGGCTAACGATTTTGCAGAATGGGCGTGCAAATCCTTTGCCGCCAATTTCGGCGATGTTATTCACTATAAGGATATTACCAAGATAGATCCTTACACCGACACCACCATCCCAGAATGTGACATTGTTCTGGGTGGTTTTCCGTGTCAGGACTTCTCTATTATCTGGAAACAGCCCGGTCTGAACGGCACCCGTGGCGGTCTGTTCAGACATTTTGCAGAATTTGTTGATGCAAAGAAACCGAAAGCGTTTGTTGCTGAGAATGTTAAGGGGCTAATTACGGCCAATAACGGGAGGGCCATTGACACCATTATCAAAGACTTCGAAAGCATCACTCCCGGCTATGTGGTAAAGCCCCATCTGTATAACTTTGCGGAATACGGCGTGCCACAGTTCAGAGAGCGTGTCCTCTTTGTCGGTGTCAGAATTGATACGGGATTTGACTTTGTTCATCCCAAGCCTTCTCATGGCCCGAACGGTACACTTCCTTATGTGACAGCAGGCGAAGCGCTGGAGGGTGTTGAAAAGGTTCCTACTAATAACGAGCATATCAACATCAAGGAAAAGACACGGAAGGTTCTTGAACTAATTCCCGAGGGCGGCAACTTCACGGATATTCCAAAGGATAATCCACTGTATGTTAAGGGCATGATTAGCCATGTTTACCGCAGAATCAAGAGAGATGAGCCAGCTAAGACAATTATTGCTGCTGGTGGCGGCGGGACATGGGGATATCACTATCCTGAACCTCGTCCTCTGACTAACAGAGAGCGTGCACGGCTGCAGTCTTTCCCTGACGATTTTATTTTTGAAGGCAGCGTCACGGAAGTACGCAGACAAATCGGCAACGCTGTTCCTCCTGTGGGTGTGCGGGCTGTTGCTAAGCGCTTACTCCCCTTGTTTACAGGGAAATATACCCCTGTCGATTTGCTGCCGGAATACGAGAAGATGAAAGCCATGACGGTTAAGCAAAGACTTGAGTATGTAACATTACAAATGAACTAAGGGGGACAGAGTATGGATTTTTTGTTTTCCAACTATCCTCCGATGAAGACTGGAAACAAAACATTCGCGGAGGCGTTCTACAGCCTGCTCCCGAAAACTTCAAAATTAGATATTGCCGTAGGTTATGTGTCTGCCGATTCATTGATTGAGTTGCAAAAAACTATCGAATTGAACAGCAATATTCGCACATTGAACCTCATTATCGGGATGCATTATTTTGACCATTTTACCAAAGTACAGTACGATGCGGCAATGCACCTAAATGATTTCTTGGCGGGTAATCAGATGGGTGGCGTCCGGCTTGTCAATGCTTTCCGCTATCACGGAAAACTGTATTCTTATAGCAATGCTACTGGTCCGTTTGCAGGAATTGTAGGATCGAACAACCTAAGCAGCATTGTAGATGGCGGCGTTCGTATGTATGAGAGTTCTGTTTTATTGAACGATGAGGTATCTGCTAAACAGATAAACGCGTTCATCCGTCAGCTTATGCAAACCTCTACAAGAAACATTGCCGAGTTGGAAATTGACACATTCAATAATGAAAATGCACTGCTGGATGGACACGAATTTGTTGAGAAAGTGGCTCCTCAGAATCTTGCAAAAGCAATAAATGCGAAAACAGACATTTCTTTTGAAATACCCATTAAACCATATGAAGTGTCTCCGCAAAGCAACTTGAATGCATTTTTTGGAAAAGGCAGAGAATCCAAAAACGGTCTTGTCAAACCACGACATTGGTACGAAGTTGAGCTGATTGTACCCAAAAATGTGACAAGTCAGCCTGGATATCCGCAAAGCCAAACCGATAATGCAGTTTTCACAGTTATTACCGATGATGGATGGTCATTTAAGTGTAAGGTCAGCGGTGATTACAGCAAAAATTTCCGTTCAGAAGGCGATTTGAAAATTCTTGGGAAATGGCTGAAAGGGCGCTTGGAAAACGCAGGTGTACTGGCCGTCGGTAATCCGGTTACCGCAGATACGCTGAGGCGTTATGGGCGCAATTCATTTGCACTTACAAAGACAACCATACCGGGAATCTGGTTTCTTGATTTTGGGGTGGGACAATGAGTTACTTGCAATCTTATTTAGATAGAATCCGCGGCAAAGGAAACCCTGCTCTTGCAGATGCAATCCATAAAACAGTTGAGGATATAGTTCCGCAGTACATTTCCAATTTTTCTTTTACTGATCATGTTGTAAGCCTGTTAGTGGGTGATGTTCAAAGCGGTAAAACGAGCCATATGTTTGGACTTATGTGTGCTGCTGCTGATGAAAGTTTTATGAATTTTGTTCTGCTGACAACAGACAATATTCTGCTACAACAGCAGACCTATCAAAGAGCGCAACGGGATCTTTGTGATTTCTGCGTTTGCGATGAAAATGATTACCTAAAATTTGTTCAGAACAATCTGCACAAACCCGCAGTAATTGTTTTGAAAAAGAATACTTCTGTGCTGAAGCAGTGGAAAAACAATTTCTCTTCAACCAATTTCTGCGCCGGTAATCCGCTGTTTATTGTAGATGATGAGGCCGATGCTGCCAGTCTGAACACTCAGGTGAATAGAAATAAGCAAAGTACCATCAATAAAAATTTGGAAGCCATCAAGAAAACAACTTCCAGTAGTATTTATATGCAAGTAACCGGTACACCGCAGTCTATTCTTCTGCAAACAGCCAAAAGCGGTTGGAAACCCTATTTTATCTATTATTTTAGGCCGGGCAAGGGTTATATGGGAGGGGATTTCTTTTTTCCACCGGAACCACCGAAACAGGTTATTCTTACAGACAATGATGAAGCCGAAGAACTTTTGAATGACGATGAATTTCCAGAAAATGGACTAAAAACTGCGTTGATCATGCATTTGATTTCCTCCGGTCATATTATGCTGAACGGTGGAACGGTCTGTAATTTTCTAATTCATCCGAGCATGAAAACCAGCCAGCATTCCTGTTTTGCAAATAAAATCGGGAACTATTTGAATGAAATTTCTCATTCCCATAACGAGGCGGAAACGAGAGAGGCATTTGAACGCGCCTATGAGTCATTGAGAGAAACAAAAACGGACATTCTGCCGTTTGAGCAGATTTATGGCTTTATAGCAGAGCAGCTTCAGGAGGATAAAATCGGTATTCTAATGCTGAACTCTATCGTATCTTATGATGAAAATACGCAGTATGAAAAAGGCATCAATGTTATTGTTGGAGGCAACAGTTTAGGCCGTGGAGTGACTTTCCCGCAGCTCCAAACAATTTACTATTGCCGTGTTGCAAAAAGTCCGCAAGCTGATACTATGTGGCAACATGCAAGAATGTTTGGCTATGACCGTGATCCCTGCCTGCTCCGTGTATTCATGCCACCGAAACTGTTCAAGTTGTTCTCTGATATTAACAGAACTAACAACAGTATCATCAAGCAGATTGAAAACTCCAGCAACGGATGTGACATTAAGATTTTCTATCCTACTGGCCTGAAGCCCACCAGAAAAAATGTGCTGGACAAAAAAGCTGTTGGAATCTATTCAGGTGGAGTCAACTATTTCCCGTTTTATCCTGTGAATAAGGATGTTGCATCCATTGATATGTTGCTTCAGTCGTTTGGGGATGACTTGTATACTGTTAGTTTGAAACTAATTAAAAAGGTTATGGAGCAGCTTGATTCTGAAACAGCAGACGATTGGAATGCAAAAGCCTTTATTGGTTTTGTCAACACGCTGTTGGCTACCGACCCGACAGCTCAAGGAAAGCTGATCGTCCGCAGAAATAGAGATATTGGTAAGGGAACCGGCACTTTGCTTTCTCCCACCGACCGCAATCTGGGCGATACCTATCCCGATGATCTGGTACTTACCATGTACAAAATTACAGGCAATAAGGCCAAGGGGTGGGACGGAACACAACTTTGGATTCCTAATATCAAATTGCCTGGTGACTGTGCATACTACACTGGGGAAACCATCTGAGTATAGATGGAGGTGATTTCCAATGGCTGATACCAAAACTCCCGCTGAACGCAGCGAAAATATGTCTCGAATCCGCAGCACCAACACCAAGCCGGAGGAAATCGTAAGGAAATATCTATTCAGCCACGGTTTCCGTTACCGCAAAAATGACAAACGCTATCCGGGAAAGCCCGATATTGTCCTGCCAAAATACCACACTATCATTTTTGTCAACGGATGCTTCTGGCATATGCATGGTTGCTCCCGCTCCAGACTTCCTCGTTCCAATCAAGAATACTGGAAGCCCAAAATTGAACGAAACATCCAGCGGGATGCAGAAAATCAACAAAAACTGGAGGCTGACAGTTGGAAGGTGATTGTAGTCTGGGAATGTGAATTGAAAAAGCGTACAGCCGAAGAACGACTATCCCGATTATGCGATGAAATTCGAAAAAGCAATGATTATTAGGAATCTCGAAAAGCCCTTAGGGACTAAGGGCGCACTTCTATACAGGGTAAACCCTGTATGCGTGCGCTCTGCGAGGCAAACAGCCCGGACGATGGAAGTCCGGGCTGTTTTGCGTCACTGCGTTCCGTACAAGGGGCTGCACCCCTTGCGCCGCTTATGCGGCTATCCCTACCCGCTTTGGATGGGAAACAATCTGTTTGCACAGACAGTTTCCCATCCAAAGCCTAAAACTCAACACGCAAATTTTACCGCTTGTCCGAAAGACAGGCGGTATTTTTTATCTGCAAATAAAGGAGGAATCTACGATGCCAACAACCGAGAAGCTGAAACAGGAGATCGCAGATGCAGAAAAGAAGCTGGCGCAGGAGCGCAGCAGGCTCCAGCGGCTGCAAAACCGGAAATCTTATTACGAGAAGGGAGACAGGAGGAAACGGGCACACCGCCTCATTACCAGAGAGGCTGCCGTGGAGAGCATTGCACCGCTGGCAAAGGCTTTGAGCGAAACGGAGTTCTATGCTTTTACGGAAAAGGTTTTTGCTTTGCCGGAAGTCAGGGCTTTGTTGATGGAGGCGGTCAATGCACACAATCAGGCAAGCCAGAAAGGAAAGGGATAAGTATCGCACTATTTCATTTCCATGTTACCCAGATCAAACGCAGCGCAGGGCAATCCGCTGTTGCGTCCGCTGCCTACCGGTCCGGTGAAAAGCTGCACAGCGAGTATTACGGAGAGGACAGCGACTACACCCGGAAAGGCGGTGTGCTCTGTTCTGAAATCCTGCTGCCGCCCCACGCTCCTCCTTCCTTCGCAGAACGGCAAACCCTATGGAACGAGGTGGAAAAGGCAGAACGGGGCAAGAAAGCCCAGCTTGCATACAGTTTTGACATTGCCTTGCAGAACGAGTTTTCCATGCAGGAGAACATCGACCTTGCAAGGCAATTTTTATTGGAGCAATTTGTGAGCCGGGGTATGGTGGTGGATTTCTCCGTTCACGCCCCCGACAAGGGTGACGGCGGCATTGCCAACCCGCATTTTCATGTCATGTGTCCCATCCGTCCCCTGCTGCCGGATGGGAAATGGGGCAACAAGCAGCGGCGGGAATATCTCCTGGATGAAAATGGGGAGCGCATCCAGGATGAAGCAGGAAATTATGTGTTCAACGCTGTCCCCACCACGGATTGGGGCAAACCGGAAACGCTGGAACATTGGCGGGAACAGTGGGCGGCAATGTGCAATGCACGATTTGCCGAGAAGGGTTTGGAATGCCGCATCGACCACCGCAGCTACGAGCGTCAGGGCGTGGAGCAGCTGCCTACTGTCCATGAGGGACCGGCGATCCGCCAGATGGAGGCCAGAGGTATCCGTACCGATAAAGGCGATTTTAACCGCTGGGTCAAGGCGACCAATGCCTTGATCGGCAAACTGAAAAAGAAAATTGCGGCGTTGCTTGACTGGCTGAAAGAAGCGCATGAGGAATTGAGCAAACCGCAAGCACCCAATCTGGCACAGCTGCTCAGCGAGTATTACACCAACCGCAGCATAGGCGCATGGAGCCGGAAAGCGAAAATCGGAAATCTCAAAGAGTTCAATGAGATTTGTAATTATCTCATGCAGAACAATTTGACAACGCCGGAACAGTTGCAGGAGCGTGTATCTGCGCTGAGTGACCGCATGAAGGAGTTGGAGGAACTTCTTCGCATGGTGCAGTTTTACACCGACGGAAAGCCTATTGCTGACAAGCTGGCAGCCGTCAAGTGGAAAAGTAGGCGTGAGCAATTCATGTCTGAAAATGAAAATGCACTCCGCCTGTATCACATGGCAGAGCGCAAATTAAAGCCGCATTTTAAGAATGGAAAATTGCCGGTCACTGCATGGCGCAAGGAGCATGACCGTCTGGAACAGGAATACAAGACGGGACAAGCGGAACTTTCGCCCATTTATGCAGAGGTGAAAAAACTTTGGCAGATCAAATACATGGTAGAACAGATCGTTCGTGCGCAGGAAAATCACGAGCAGAGCCGCAGGAAACAGCAGCAGCTCGACCATTAAGGAGGATTTCAAAGATGGAACTCAACTGGAAAGAGGATAGCAACCTCATAAGGAAACTCGCAAAAATACTTCTCGGAGATACGCTGCCCAATGGTGAGCCTGTAAGTTCATTCATATCGCTTGATGATACTTCACGGGCTGAATTGCAGCGGTGGGCCAATATGAGTGATGCGGAATTTACGGCCGCACAACGCAGCGGCGATTCCATCCGCATTGATGTGGATGATGTCATCAGGCAGCTGGAAGAAAAATATGCTCTTGACCCACAGTTACTTGATGATTTGCTTTCGGTGTTTGATGCAGATGATTTGGAACTTTGGGAAGAAATCAGTCAATGGGAAGATTCTGACAATGACGAACCAACGGAATATTTTTTCTCCAATCCTGATCCCTATTTCAAGCCCGAACCGCTGCCGCCCGACCGCCCCAAACACAATTTCTGGTTTGACCAAACCGGACATATCCGTGTGAAAAATCCATCTGCTTTCTGGCTGCCGGAGTTCACTTTACAGCGTGAGATCGGCGGCACCATTTATACCATCACGGGCAGCTATGACGGGACAGAATCCTTGGATAGAAAGATGGAGCGCATTCTGACAGAAAAGTTTACAGAAAATACGGAGGATGATGAATGACAAATACCGGGAATCTTGGTACAATAGAAGCAACCAATCCTGTACTGACAGTTGCCCCTTTGAAGGAGGATACAGAAATGTTACGGGCAACTGAAAAAATCACCGCACTCTATTGCCGCCTCTCCGTGGAAGATATGAAGGATGATAAGAACGGCGGCAAGGGGGATGTATCGAACTCCATCCAGAACCAAAAGGACATCCTGCTCCGATACGCAAAAGAGCACCGTTTCCCGAATCCAACATTTTTTGTGGATGACGGATACAGCGGCACGAACTATGACCGCCCCGGATTTCAGCAGATGTTGTCAGAAATTGAGGCAGGAAAAGTGGCTGTTGTGCTGTCGAAAGACCTGTCCCGGCTGGGGCGAAATTCTTCCCTGACGGGCTTGTATATCAACTTCACTTTCCCGAAATATGGTGTGCGCTATATTGCCATCAACGACCACTTTGACACCATTGACCCCAATAGTACCGACAACGATGTTGCGGGAATCAAAAACTGGTTCAATGAGTTTTTTGCCAAGGATACCAGCCGCAAAATCCGTGCGGTACAGAAGGCCAAGGGCGAGCAGGGCATCCCGTTGACAACCAATGTCCCCTTTGGCTACCGGAAAGACCCGGAAGATCGGACAAAGTGGGTTGTGGACGAGGCAGCCGCTCCTGTGGTCAAGCGCATCTTCAAGCTGTGTATGGAGGGCCGGGGGCCGATGCAGATTGCTAAACTCCTGCAAGCGGAACAGGTGCTCAACCCTACCGCCTATAAGCGGAGAGAGGGCATTAACACCCCAAGCCCTGAAACCGCCGATCCGTACCACTGGAACCCCAATACCGTTGTTCATATTCTGGAACGGCGGGAATACACCGGCTGTACGGTTAATTTCAAGACCTACACCAATTCCATCTGGGACAAGAAACAGCGGGAAACGCCCATTGAGAAACAGGCGGTATTCTACAACACCCACCCAGTTATCATTGAGCAGGAAGTCTTTGACAAGGTGCAGGAAATCCGCAAGCAGCGCCACCGAAGGACAAAAACAGGAAAAAGCAGCCTGTTCTCCGGCATGGTTTACTGTGCTGATTGCGGAGCAAAAATGCGCTACTGCACCACCAACTACTTTGAGAAGCGACAAGACCATTTTGTATGTGCCAGCTACCGCAGCAACACGGGAACCTGTTCAGCCCATTTCATCCGGGCGGTTGTACTGGAAGAATTGGTCTGGATGCACATGAAAACGGTTATCTCCTATGTAACCCGGCATGAAGCCCATTTTCGGACAGTTATGGAGCATAGACTCCGGCTGTCCAGCGAAGAAGCTGTCCGGGGATACAAGAAGCGTCTGGCACAGGCAGAACGCCGTCTTGGGGAACTTGATCGGCTGTTCATCCGTATCTATGAGGATAATGTGGCCGGAAAGCTCTCTGATGAACGGTTTGCGCTGATGAGCAAGACCTATGAGGACGAGCAGGCGCAGCTTAAAGTGGAAATCCAGACCTTGCAGCAGGAAATCGAAGTACAGGAACGACAGATTGAAAATTTGGAGCAGTTCATCCAGCGGGTACACAAATACGAGGATTTGCAGGAAATGACCCCTTACGCCTTGCGTGAGCTTGTCAAAGGCATCTACATCGAAGCGCCTGACAAGAGCAGTGGGAAGCGCAGACAGGGTATCCGAATCTCCTATGACCTTGTGGGCTTTATCCCCGTGGAGGAACTGATGAAACAGGAAACGGCATGACCGAAGCCATGCCGTTCCTGCAAAAAGCAATATTACTTTCTTATGCCCCCCGCTCTTTCTGGTGCGGGGTCTTGTTTTTGCTTTACGACATCACTTTACAGTGATGTTGCGGCTGATCTTGCTGCAGGAGTAATTGCCGCCGATCTCTGCCGTCTGCACATAGGTGCCCGGCTCTGTGGGCAGCTCGCTGGTGGCATCACAGCCCCAGCCGGACTTCTTGTAGCTGTAGCGGATCTTATCGGTGGGCACCACCTGACCATCCACTTCCAGCACAGCCGCTTCATTGAAGCTCTGCAGCTCTTCGGCGGTCATAGGCTTTTCGGCCTGCTGTGCCCAGTACATGCGCACGCCGTTTGTCTTGGGCTTGATCTTGAACATGGCAAAGCCTGCGGTGTTCATATCGCTGCTTTCCAGCGCCAGTGCACCGGCCACATAGTTGCCGGCATCCACCGGCTGCTCGTCCAGATAAATGCGGCTGAACGCGCCCTCCGGCAGATACTTGCGGATCAGGTTCAGCGCAAGGCGCAGGCCGTTGGACACCTGATCGATGGTAGGCACATAGAAGTGCAGTACATCCATCACCGAGACGGCCTCATCGGCCACCCGCAGCAGCACGCTGACATCGTTGCCGTCGATCAGCTGCTTGAGGTAGCTGTACACATTGAACTCCTCTGCCTGATCCGGTGTCTTGGACATCTTCTTGGGCAGCGGGATCATCTTGAGCAGCGTGCGGATCTTATCCGACAGCACCAGCGTCACATAGCCATTCGCTTCGCCGCCAACACCCACCACAACACCGATATACTGGGTATCGGCAGGGTTGGTCTGCACCTCCAGCTTGTAGTTGGAGCCATAAACAAGGTCGCCCGTGGCTTTGAGCCGGATGGAAACCATATCATTCTGCTGCTCCAGCGCTGCATTTTCCTGCGGCAGAGCTGCTGCGGCAAACACCGGCGTTGCTGCCGCGCTGAGCATGAACACTGCTGCCAGTGCAAGAGCTATCAATCGTTTGGCCTTCATTGCTTAAGACCTCCTTATTCTGTAAAGGGATCGCACAGCCGCGCCCCACGGCACACTGCGTCAGGAACCGGCATGATACCATGCCTGTTGTACCTCGATTTTACCGCAAAACGCTGTTTTGGTCAATAACGTGATTCAAGTAATTCAATTTTTTTATATTTTATGCAAAAAAGAGGAACCTGCCCTCTTCCAGCGGTTTCTCTCTCAAGTTCATTCATCAATAAAATATTCCGGGTGGACGCTGCGGGCCTGCGCCACCGACTGCTTATACCGGCTCAGGTGGCTTTCCAGCGCTTCGCTCACGTCGTCCGCGCTGCCGTGCAGCAGTGCTTCCAGAATTGCCGTGTGCGAGGAGCAGACCGACTTGTTTTCCTCGGTCTGCAGGCTGAACTTGCGGATGCGCTCCACATGCTGCAGGCTGGCCAGCATGTGGTCGTAGTGATCTTCCATGCCGCACAACTCAAAGGATTTGCGGTGGAATGCATTATCCAGCTCCAGCATACGGGCAGTGCGGTCCGGCTGGCTCATATCCGCTTCCAGCACACGGTATGTCTCAATGTTGCTGCGGTATTCTTCCTCCTGCCGGGGTGTCACACGGCCGCGCAGCCGGTTCAGGATCTCTTTTTCCAGTGTATAGCGGGCAAACTGCTCCATCTCCATCAACTTCAGGTTGATGGGTGCCACATGGGTGCCGCTCTGCGGTTTGATGTCCACCATGCGGGCCAGATTGAGCATCAGCAAAGCCTCCCGCATGGGCGTACGGCTGATGCCCAGCTCTTCGGCCAGCTCCCGGTCATTCAGCGGATCACCGGGCTTCAGCTCCATCGTGATGATCCGGCTGCGGATCGTCTGGTATGCCGTTTCGCGCGCACTCAGTAATGGCATGTGGTCTCTCTCCCTTCAACCTCCGGTGTAAAGCAAAAATTGATATACTAGTATTGAAGTTATCAAGACCATATTACCCAACCACAGGGCGGCTGTCAAGTGTGGCTGCAACTAAAAATCGCCAACATTTTTCTCTGTTTTGTCAAGACAGGCCCCATGGCAGCACAAAAGCCCTCCGGGTGAAGGGCTTTTGCTGCGTTTACTTTTTAGCGGAACGGTACACCACCGGCACCCACACAAAGGCCACGGCCAGACCGCACACCACATCAATGATGGAGTGCTGCTTGGTGAACACGGTGGACGCACAGATCAGTGCAGCCCACACCCAGGCCAGAATTTTCAGGGCCGGGCGCTCCTTTGCCAGCTTGCTGTGGCTGAACGCCAGTGCCATGCAGGCCGAGCTTTGGCAATGGATGGACGGGCACACATTGACCGAGGCATCCGCCCTCCAGATCAGCTGCATGATGCTCATTGCAATGTTGCTGCGGCCCACCGCATCCACTGTGGGGCGGATATCCAGACCGTTGGGCAGCAGCATGTACAGGATCAGGCAGAAGGTCATGCCGGAAAACATGGTCAGGCAGAGCTTATCGTAGCTTTGGGTGTCGCACCACCACAGCAGGGCCGTCACACCAGCCAGCAGCACAAACCAGCTGCAATACGGAAAGATGAACCACTCATTGAAGGGGATCCGGTCATCAAGCGGGGCGTGGATGATATATTTGGGATCTTTGATGGTCAGATCCAGCCAGAAGAACCAGATCAGATACACCACCCAGTACAGCTGGAACCACAGGTGCGGGCGGCGCCGGCTCCACAATTGTTTGGGATTCATGGTATTTCTCCTATATTTTCAATGTGATAAGATATGATTATACCACATCACGCCATCTTGCGCAAACCTTTCCGGTGCGATAAAATAAAAAGAGTGTTGTAAACTTGCGCTCTGTTTTTGAGCGTACCTATTATAAAAGGAGCCATTATGTTGCAAAGCTTTCCCCTTGTCCGCCTTGCCGCGCTGGATCTGGACGGCACCCTGCTGAACCGGAACAACGAGGTCACTCTTGCCACCCGTCAAGCCATTGCCCGCGCTGTAGAGCATGGCGTGGTGGTGGTGCCCGCCACAGGCCGCCCGCTGGCCAGCCTGCCGCCTGTTGTGGCAAAGCTGCCCGGCATCCGGTATGCCATCACCTCCAACGGTGCCGCCGTGTGGGACCTTGGCGATGACCCCATGGGTGCTGTGCACAGCCGCTATGCCAACGCTGCCCAGCGCCACACCAGCGAACCCGCCTGCCTGCTGCACCGCCTGATGCCGACAGAAGTGGCACGGGAAGCTTTTGACCTGTTCCAGCAGTACGATGGCGAGCTGAGCGTATTCAGCGACGGCCTTGCCATCAAGACTCCGGAGGGCATTGCAAAGCTCACCTCCCGCACCGCCCACTTTCTCTCCTCCGAGGCGCGGCAGAACCTGACCGACGGCCGCTTTACCGTCATTCCCGGCATCGAGAGCTGGATGTCCCGCCATGCGCACGAGATCGAAAAACTGTGCATGTTCTTCGACAGCACCGAAAAGACCGCCGCTGCCCTGCCAAAGTTTCAGGCTATCCCGGGCGTGGCCGTGGTGCAGGGTTCGCCGGATAACATTGAAGTGACCGCTGCCGGTGTGGATAAGGGCAGTGCCCTGCTGGCTCTGGCCGACCTGCTGGGCATCCCCCACGAGAATACCCTTGCCGTGGGCGACAGCGAGAACGACCGCGCCATGCTGGAAAAAGCAGGGATCGCCGCTGTTATGGCCAACGGAATGCCCCAGATCAAGGCCATTGGCAGCATTGTGAGCGAAGCCGACTGCGATCACGACGGCGTTGCAGAGCTGTTCGGCAGGCTCGGCATCTGAGCAAACCGGGGCAAAACGGCCCTGCTTTTCAGGTCATTCGTCATTTTTGTGCAATGTATACAAGCTCTTATGCAAAACATTGTGCTTGTTGAGCATTACCAAACTTGTTTCCGTCGTTTATACTAATATTACAAGCGCACAGTGGGTGCACCATGCCTAAACGGCAGCCCACGCGCACCAAGAGAGTTCAAACTAAAAGGAGAAATGCATTTATGAATCCCATCGTAGAAAAGGTCTATCAGATCGGCATTATCCCTGTTATCGCTTTTAACAGCGTTGATGAAGCCCTGCCCCTGTGCAAGGCTCTGGCTGACGGCGGTCTGCCCGCAGCTGAGGTCACCTTCCGTACCGCATGCGCTGAGGAGTGCATCCGCAAGATCCACGAGGAGATGCCCGAGATGCTGCTGGGCGCAGGCACTGTCCTGACCACCGAGCAGGCTGACCGTGCAATGGCAGCTGGTGCTTCCTTCATCGTTGCTCCCGGCTTCGACCCCGAAGTCTGCAAGCACGTTATCGACAAGGGCGGCATCATGATGCCCGGCACCTGCTCTGCAGGCGAGATGCAGCAGGCTATGAACATGGGCTGCGAGGCCCTGAAGTTCTTCCCCGCTGAGGCAAACGGCGGTGTCGGCATGCTGAAGAACATCGGCGCTGCCCTGAAGAGCGCACGCTGGATGTGCACCGGCGGTGTCAATGCAAAGAACGTCAACGATTATCTGGGCTATGACCAGATCTTCGCTGTGGGCGGCACCTGGATGTGCAAGAGCGACGTGATCAAGGCTGGCGACTGGGCAAAGATCACCGCTCAGAGCAAGGAAGCGGTTGACACCATGCTGGGCCTGAAGCTGATGCACGTTGGCATCAACACCGAGAACGAGGAAGAGGCCATGAAGTTGGCAAACCTCATCGGCAGCCTGCTGAACATGAAGGTCGCTCCCGGCAACTCCAGCATCTTTGTCGGCAACAAGGAGTTCGAGATCATGAAGAAGGTCGGCCGCGGCACCAATGGCCACATCGCCATCGGCTGCAACAACGTGGATCGTGCCATCTATCACCTGTCTCAGCGCGGTGCCAAGTTCGATCTGGACAGCAAGGTCGTGAAGAACGGCAAGACCATCGCCTGCTACTTTGCAGACGAGATCGGCGGCTTCGCATTCCACCTGGTTCAGGCCTGAGCTCCGGCTCCCCTATCCGTGAAAGCCCTGCTGCGCCGGGGATGCCCCGCAGCAGAAGGTCATAAACACCTGTAAATAAAAGGAGAATAACCAATGAAAGTCGTTACTTTTGGCGAACTGATGGTTCGTCTGCAGCCGTTCAACTACGAGCGTTTCGTTCAGGCTAACAGCCTGGAGTTCAGCTTCGGCGGCGGCGAGGCAAACGTTGCTGTTTCTCTGGCCAACTACGGTCTGGACGCAGCTTTCGTCACTAAGCTCCCCGCACACGCAATCGGTCAGGCCGCTGTCAACAGCCTGCGCCGTTACGGCGTTGACACCAGCATGATCACCCGCGGCGGCGATCGCGTTGGCATCTACTACAACGAGAAGGGTGCTTCTCAGCGTGGTTCCGTCTGCATCTACGACCGTGCCAACAGTGCCATCCAGCTGGCTCAGCCCTCCGACTTTGATTGGGATAAGATCTTCGAGGGCGTGGACTGGTTCCACTTCACCGGCATCACCCCGGCTCTGGGCGAGAATGTCGTCGAGATCTGCCGCGAGGCCTGCAAGGCTGCTAAGGCTCACGGCGTGAAGATCAGCTGCGACCTGAACTACCGCGGCAAGCTGTGGACCCGTGAGCAGGCCCGCGCTGCCATGACCGATCTGTGCCAGTATGTTGACGTGTGCATCTCCAACGAGGAGGACGCAAAGGACGTGTTCGGCATCGAGGCCGAGGCTACCGATATCTACGGCGGCAAGCTGAATGCCGAGGGCTACAAGAGCGTGGCTAAGCAGCTGGCTGACAAGTTCCACTTCGAGAAGGTCGCTATCACCCTGCGTGAGAGCCACAACGCTTCCGAGAACGGCTGGAGCGCAATGCTGTACGATGTTGCTTCCAATGAGTACTGCTTCTCCAAGAAGTACGAGCTGAAGATCATCGACCGCGTTGGCGGCGGCGACTCCTTCGGCGGCGGCCTGATCTACAGCCTGCTGACCGGCAAGACCACTCAGGAAGCTGTTGAGTTCGCTGTTGCTGCTTCTGCTCTGAAGCACTCCATCGAGGGCGACTACAACATGATGACCGTGTCCGAGGTCGAGAAGCTGGCTGGCGGCGACGGTTCCGGCCGTATCCAACGCTAATTGCAGGAAGGAGTCCAGAATGGATATCCGCTACTCCTGCAACCAGAAGGATTTCAAGCGCTATACCACTGAGGAAATGCGGGACGAAATGCTCATCACTGGCCTGTACAAGGCCGATGAGGTCGTTGCTGTGTACAGCCATGTGGACCGAATGGTCACGCTGGGCTGCATGCCGGTGCACGAGACCGTGTCCATCGACAAGGGCATCGATGTGTGGGCAAACTTCGGCACCCACTACTTTCTGGAGCGCCGCGAGATCGGCATGTTCAACATCGGCAAGGATTCCACCGGTATCGTGGTGGCCGACGGCGTGAGGTACGAGCTGGGCTACAAGGACTGCCTGTACATCACCAAGGGCACCAAGGAAGTCACCTTTGCTTCCGCCGACCCGGAGCATCCCGCCAAGTTCTACATGGTATCCGCTCCCGCACATTGCTCTTACGAGACCCGCCTGATCAAGATGGCCGATGCAAACCATCGTCCTCTGGGCAGCGTCGAGACCTGCAATAAGCGCACCATCAATCAGTTCATCCACCCGGATGTGCTGAAGACCTGCCAGCTCAGCATGGGTATGACCGAACTGGAATCCGGTTCCAACTGGAACACGATGCCCAGCCACACCCACGAGCGGCGCATGGAAATTTATACCTACTTTGAACTGCCCGAGGGGCAGGTGGTGTTCCACATGTGCGGCGAGCCTACCCAGACCCGCCACATCGTGATGCACAACGAGGATGCTGTCATCAGCCCTTCTTGGAGCATTCACAGCGGCGTAGGCACCTCGAACTATACGTTTATCTGGGCAATGGGCGGCGAGAACATGGAGTTTGACGACATGGACAACATCGCTACCACTGACCTGCGCTAAAACGCACCATACACAAGCCCCGTACCGGGTCCACCGGTACGGGGCTTTTTGCTAAAAATTTAACTTGAGAAGGAGAAAATCATGGATCTTTCCGCTTTCAACCTGCAGGGCAAGGTGGCTCTGATCACCGGCGGTGCCCACGGCATCGGCTTCTCCATCGCCGAAGGCATGGCCAAGTGCGGTGCCGCCATCTGCTTCAACTGCTCTTCCGAAGCAAGCCTTGAAAAGGGCCTTGCAGCATACAAGGCAGTCGGCATCGACGCACACGGCTATGTGGCCGACGTGTCCGATGAGGACGCTGTGAACGCCATGGTTGCAAAGATCAAGGCCGAGGTCGGCCCTGTGGACATTCTGGTAAACAATGCCGGCCTGATGAAGCGCGTGCCCATGATCGAGATGAGCCACGCCGACTTTATGCGGGTCATCGATGTGCATGTAGGCGGTGCCTTCAACTGCTCCAAGGCCGTTCTGCCGGACATGATGGAAAAGCGCGAGGGCAAGATCATCAACATCTGCTCCATGATGAGCGAGCTGGGCCGCGAGACCGTCTCCGCCTACGCTGCCGCCAAGGGTGCACTGAAGATGCTCACCAAGAACATCGCTTCCGAGTACGGCGAGTACAACATCCAGTGCAACGGCATGGGCCCCGGCTACATTGCCACCGCCCAGACCGCACCTCTGCGGGAGGTGCAGCCGGACGGCAGCCGCCACCCCTTCGACCAGTTCATCACCGCCAAGACCCCCGCAGGCCGCTGGGGTGAGCCGGACGACATGGTGGGCCCCTGCGTGTTCCTTGCAAGCCACGCTTCCGACTTTGTGAACGGTCAGATCCTGTACGCCGACGGCGGCATTCTGGCTTACATCGGCCGTCAGCCCAAGTAAGACCATTTGGTGCTGCGCCTTCCTTAATCTTCCGACCAGACAGCTCTGTGCAGACCAAAGTCTGCATTGGGCTGTCTTTTTACGAAGCGGCAAGCGGCCTTTCCTACAAAACTTTGCTTCATGTCAACTCATGTTAAAATGTTCCAATTTCATGTCAAATTGGTAACAGTTCCTGTTTCATCGTTCAAAATGTACATAGGCGTCTTGATTTTTTGTCGAAATTCCCGTATAATCGTCTTCATCATCCATCTCACCCTGTTGGTTGATCTGAATACGAAGAAATTTCAAAGGAGTATATTTCACATGAAACTCAAGAACATTGCGATCGTTGCTGCCGCTGCAGCACTGGCTGTTGGCATGACCGCCTGCGGTTCTTCTGCATCCTCCACCGCCGCTTCCTCTTCTGTGGCTTCTTCTGCTGCCGCTTCTTCCGAGGCTGCAAGCTCTGAGGCTGCTTCCAGCGAAGCAGCTGAGCCCACTACCGCTGAGTACACTGTGTACAACACCACCGGTTCTACCGTCACCGAGCTGTACCTGTACGATGCAGGCAGTGACGAGAAGGGCGACAATCTGGCCGGCGAGAACGGTCTGGCTGACGGTGAGAACATCGTTATCACCCGCGACGTGGAGGCTGACAAGCAGTCCGACGTGACCTACATTCTGGAGTTCACCACCGAGGACGGCCAGACCCAGAGCTTTGAGACCCTGCACTACGAGGTCGCTCCCATCTCCCTGCTGAGTGTGGATGCCGCTGCAGGTGCTACCCCCATCGCTTTTACTGCACCGGAAAAGTAAAAACTGTTTCATCCTTGCAAAACGGGAAAGTCTGCGGGCTTTCCCGTTTTATTTTTTGCCAAAAGAGGGCTGAGGCTGTCATTTTCCCTTGCAATCACGCCAAAAATCCGCTATCATAGACGCAAATACGTTCCCTTGCGGCATAAAGGGAGTAAAGGAGTGGATTTTCTTATGGCAGAAAAAGAAGTGAAAGGCATCAAAAAGTTTTTTGAAGAGTTCAAGGCCTTTGCCATGCGCGGCAATGTGCTGGATATGGCAGTCGGCGTTGTCATCGGCGGTGCCTTTACCGCCATCGTCAACTCACTGGTGAACGACATCATCAACCCCTCCATCGGCCTGTTTTTCAACGCCGATTTCTCGGACGTCGGCATCCATGTGGGCGATGTGATGATCGGCATTGGTTCCTTCATCAATGCCATCATTAACTTCCTCATCGTAGCATTTGTGCTGTTCGTGGTCATCAAGACCATCAACGCCCTGCACAAGAAGCCTGCTGAGCCAGAAGCTCCCGCAGAGCCAACCACCAAGGTGTGCCCCTACTGCCAGAGCGAGATCTCCATCAAGGCGGTGCGCTGCCCCCACTGTACCAGCAAGCTGGAGGGCTTCCCGGAGATCAACAATTAAATTTTGAATGGCCTCCGCTTTGCTCTGGCCATATTCAGCGGAATCATTTTCTAAATTACAAATCGGGAAAGTCTGCGGACTTTCCCGATTTGTTTTTTCACCCGCGGAGCCGCAAAGGCAAACAGCATAATCAACGCAAAACCTCCCTGCCCGGCCGCAGTCGCTGCGGTTCCAGAGCAGGGAGGTTTTATTTTATCCGGGAAAAATATGGAAAATCAGTCCGGTGAAGCTTTACTTGACCTTGGTCAGGTCTGCCAGCTTGTGGAAGATCTCGGTGTTGTCAAACACGCCGCCGAACTTCTCCGCACCCACGCCGTTGGCGTAGACGTTCACCATGGCACCGGTGTGGGCGTAGGTGGTATGATCCATGCCGGACTTGTGGTTGATGGTGTGGCAGATTGCCATGCTGAACGGGATATAGGTACCGTACAGCTCATAGTCCTGCTGAGACATGTCCTTCTGGCTGGCAGAGCCGACCTTCAGGGTGCGCTCGTAGGCGGTGCGCAGGTTCTGCACCTCGTAGTCGGTCAGCAGCAGCTTGCCGGCGTTGGCGGCATCCGGGTCGGTGGGCAGGGTCAGGCCGAAGCTTGCCTTCACATCCTGCATGGCAGCTTCAAAGGGGGTCTTGTTGGCGATGTAGTTCTGCACATAGGTGGAATCAAACTTTGCGTAGGACATCTTCTGGTGGGTCAGGTTCGTCAGGAAGGTGTCGTAGTTGGTGGTCTTGTAGCCGATGGCCATACCGCCGGTCTCGTGGTCGGCAGTGACGAGGATCAGGGTATCATTGGGGTGCTTCTGCTGGAACTCCACGGCAGCCTGCACGGCGTTGCTCATCTCCAGCACATCGTGGATGGAAGCAGCGGCATCGTTTGCATGGCAGGCCCCCAGTCGATCTTACCGCTCTCGGTCATCAAGAAGAAGCCTTTGGGGTTATCCAGCAGCTCGATGCCCTTTTTCACGTAGTCGGTCAGCTGCCACTCGCCTGCAGCGGCGTCCATGGCGTAGTTCATGGCCTTGCCGTCGGCCAGATTTTCGGCAATGATCAGGGTCTTGCCTGCGCCTGCGGTCAGTGCAGCAGCACCCGCCTGCGTGGTGACCACATTGTAGCCAGCCTGAGCAGCCACCTCGTGGTTGTTGGGGCCGGTGCCGTCGCCGTTCACCTTCTGGAACTCGCCGCCGGCAAAGTATTCAAAGCCGGAGTTTGCCAGCTCTACGCCGATCTGGTAGTAGTTCTTGCGGGTCTTCTGATGAGCGTAGAAGGCGGCGGGAGTGGCGTGGTCGATATTGACCGAGGAAATGATGCCCACCTTGTAGCCCTTCTGGGCGTGCAGCTTTTCGGCAATGGTCTCATAGGGCACATCGCGGGTCCACGGGCACATATTGATGACACCGCTCTCGGTCTTGTGGCCAGTGGCGATGGAGGTTGCGGTGGAAGCGGAGTCCGGGCAGAAAGAAGTGCTGTCGTAGGTAGTCACACTGCCCACGGTGGGGAAGCCGGTGAAGCTCAGGTCGGCCTCGGTCACAGCGCCGTTGTTGTCCACGGTGCCCTTGTAGAAGCGGGCAGACTGGATCTGGGCAGTGCCCATGCCGTCGCCGATGAACAGGAAGATGTACTTGGGTTTCTGGAACAGGCCCAGCAGGCAGTTTTCCTCGTCGGCTGCGGCATCCGCATCCGGCTGTGCTGCGTTTGCGGCAACGGGTGCAGCAGCCATCATGCCGGCGGCAGAAGCAGCTGCGCCAAACTTGAGAAAGCTGCGGCGGGAGATCTTATTTTCTTTCATGACGTGATCCTCTCTTTTCATTCAATCAAACATTGCGGGCCTGCCTCAGGCCCCGTTTTTCTTCTTGTGGGAACGCTTTTATTGTAGCGCACCGCCTTGCGGGGAAAAACCATGCCGCCGCAAAGCTTTGGTAAAACCGGTGCGGCTGCATCCGCGCCAACGTAAAAAGCCGGAAAGGGATGTAAAATCCTGCTCAAGTGCCACTACTTTTTCCACAAACGTCTCTGCAAGGGTTGAAAGATGATGGCATTTCATTGTACAATAAGAGAGTAAGTGCTTTTTTACCTTTATATAAATTGAGAGGATTTTATATGGCAGAGATCAAAGTTCTGGCACTGGATCTGGATGGCACCCTGACCAACAGCCAGAAGGAAGTTACACCCCGCACCCGCGCCGCACTGGATGCCGCAATTGCAAAGGGTGTCACCATCGTGCTGGCATCCGGCCGTCCCACCGCGGGCGTGCTGCCGCTGGCAAAGGAACTGGGGCTGGATAAAAAGGGCGGCTGCATCCTTTCTTACAACGGCGGCAAGATCATCGACTGCCGCACCGGCGAGACTTTGTACCAGAAACAGCTGGATGCCCAGTACGTACCCGAGCTGTGCGCCTTTGCCGCCGCACAGAACGTGACCATTATCACCTATAATAAAGAGGGCGTTGTCACCGAGCACCCGGACGACAAGTGGGCACTGCGCGAGTGCTTTACCTGCAAGCTGCCCATGACCGGCGTGGACGATCTGGCAAAGTATGTGGATTACCCCATCTGCAAAATGCTCATCACGCTGGACCCCGCCCGCCGGGACGAGGTGTGGGCCGCCGGCAAAAAACAGTTTGACGGCCGCATCGACCTGTACCCCTCCAGCCCCTTCTTCATTGAAGCCGTACCGCTGGGCGTGGCCAAGGACGGCAGCCTTGCCGCCCTTTTGGAGCACATGGGCCTTGGCCGCGAAAACCTGATGGCCTGCGGCGACGGCCTGAATGACCGCTCCATGATCGAGTACGCCGGTGTGGGCGTGGCCATGCAGAACGCCGAAGAGCCGGTAAAGGCCGTGGCCGACTATGTGACTGCCGCCGACAACGACCACGACGGTGTGGCCGAGGCTGTGGAGAAGTTTATTTTAAAGTAACGAGAGGAACACAAAACAATGCCGCGCAATCTGGTTTTATTTGATCTGGAATGGAATATCGGCTACCAGCCGTATACCTTTAATTACCACGGCGTGCAGCAGACCTTCCGGGGCGAGATCGTGGAGATCGGTGCCGTGAAGATCGACGAGGATGCCAACGTGCTGGACACCTTTTCCATCCATCTGCGGCCCCGCATCTTCCGCAAGCTGCAGCACCACATTGCTAAAGTCACCGGCCTGACGCAGGCCGATCTGGACAAGGGTGAGCCCATCGTGCAGGGCCTGCGCCGCTTTATGCAGTGGTGCGGCCCGGATGCCGAATTTGCCGAGTGGGGCATGGATGACGTACCGGTGCTCAAGCAGAACCTGTACCTGTGCAACATCGACGAATCAAAGCCCACCGTCTGGTACGACCTGCAGCAGGTGTTCCTGCGGGAGCATCCCCGCAAAGAGGGCGAGGGCATGACGCTGGAAAGCGTCGTCACCCGCTTAGGGCTGCCCATGGAGCGGCAGTTCCACGATGCCCTTTCCGACACGCTGTACACCGCCGATGTCTGCCGGATGCTCGACCTGCGGGCCGGTCTTGCGGCCTACCCCACTGAAGAGGAATCCCTGCGGGCCAGCCTGTGCCCCACCCCCGGCGACTACCGGGATTTTGAGGTCTTCCGCGGCTATGTGGAGCAGTACACCTGGCGCACCGACCCCAAAATTTACACCATGAGCTGCCCGGAGTGCGGCGCACCGCTCAAGCCCGATGATGTATGGTTGAAAAAGGGCAGCAACAGCTGGTACACCCTGAGCCAGTGCCCCCACTGCGCCGGCAGCAGCAATGCCGCAGGCAAGGGTGTGTTCCAGCGCTACAAGCTGGCCCGCCGCGACGGCCTGCACTGGAGCTACGCCCGCTGCCTGCAGATCCCGGACGATGCTTCTCTTGCCCGGTGGGAAAAGCAGCGCACCGCCCAGCTGGAGCGCATGAAGGCCCGCGCAGAAAAGCAGGCTGCGGAGTAAAACAGCACCGGCAGCTTCGTAGTATCCCAAGGAGGCTGTGCACAGGGCAAAAAAAATGTCGCTTTGTGTTCATGCTTGTGTCATACAATATGGATATACTACGGATAGAGGAACCTGCGGATGGGAAAGCGCAGGCGGAAGGGATGGATGTGCACAATGAACGTTTGGCTGCGCCAGCTGGGAACGCTGGAGTTCTGGGAAACTCTGCTGGACAGTTTTGGCAACCTTGGCCCCATTGCCCCCATCATGCTGGCCATGGTGGAGTCGTTTTTTCCGCCGCTTCCGCTCATTGCCATTGTGGCGCTGAATGTAGCGGCTCACGGCGGCATTCTGGGTTTTCTGTACAGCTGGGCCGGTGTGGCGCTGGGTGGCAGCATCATGTTCCTGTTCTGGCGGCGGGTGGTCAAGTGCTTCTTCTGGAAGTTTGCCTCCCGCTCGCCCAAGCTGGAAAAGGCTCAGCAGTGGGTGAACCGCTTTGACACTTCGTCGCTGTTCATGCTCGCGCTGCTGCCCTTCGCGCCAAGCTCCTTTATGCATCTGGCCTTTGGCATCTCGGACTTTGACGAAAAGCGCTATCTCATTACCATGCTGCTGGGCAAGGGTGTGATGATTGCCATGATGGCAGTGTTTGGGCAGTCGCTGGTCAGTTCCATGAAGAACCCGTTGTATCTGGTGCTGGCCGTTCTGCTGTGGGGCGGGATGTACTGGGTGAGCAAACAGTTCTGCAAAAAACACAATCTGGAATAATAATTTAGAATGCCCTCCGCTTCGCTCTGGGCATATTTAGCGGAAAAATATTTTTATAATAGGGCAACAGCAGACAGCCTGCAGGCTGTCTGCTGTTGCATTTTCACAGGAATGGCCCAAAAGGTAAACTCCATCTGTTGCGCTTATTTCCTTCGGGAATGACCGCGCAACCGGAAAATATGCCGCTTGCAACTACGCCCCCTTCCGTGAAAAAGCAAACCAGCCAAGCCCGCAGGCTTGGCTGGTTTGCAATATAAAAAATAATATTTCATTATTTTATGCCCAGAGCAAAGCGGAGGGCATTTAAAATCGTCCCCTTCCCCTTGACATTCACTTTGACTGCTGTATAATATGTATGCTATCAAACAGTTTTATTTGAAACTGTTCAATGCCAAAACAACCATGAAGGACAAAACCATGATGTGTGACGAAACCAAAAACGAGTGCTGCAATCACGCCGATCCCCCTTGGGAAGGCCCACAGGTCATCCCGGCGCAGATCCGCCGGGTGGACAACCTGATCTTCCGCAAGATCAACCAGTTTGCCCGCGAAAATGACGTGGAGCAGGCCACCCCCATGCACGGGTGGATCATTGGGTATCTCTACCGCCACCGGGACACCCCCGTGTTCCAGCGGGACATTGAGCGGGAGTTCTCTATCACCCGCTCCACCGTGACCAACATCCTGCAGTTGATGGAGCGCAAGGGGTATATCGAGCGGCGCAGTGTTCCACAGGACGCCCGGCTCAAGCAGCTGGTGCTCACCGAAGAGGGCATCTGCTTCCACGAAAAGACGATGCTCTGCTTCCACCAGACCGACGACTATGTGGCCGGGCTGCTGACAGCGGAGGAAAATACCGAGCTGCTGCGGCTTTTAAACAAGCTGCGGGAAGCGCTGCAGTGATGCAAAAGGGTGGTGTGCCGGTAGCTTTCTCCTCAGACACGAAATACGGGTTGCGGCACCCAGCAGCTGCTTCGCATCCGCTTGCATCTCGCTGGCCGCAGCCCCAACAACAGCTTCCTGTTTCCGCCACTGGCGGCGGTCGCTGTTGTTGCAAGCCATTCCATCGCCCGCCCTATTGCCCTTCGGGCAACAGGGTCCCACCCCAGCGGACGGTCTTCGGAGAAACTCCCGGCCCACCGCCCCGGAAAGATGCATATATCCCGTGCAATCTACCGAAAAAGTGTTCGTTAAATTAGTAATTATGAACATTTTTTGAAACGTCTTGACAATTAAAATGTTTTGTATAAAATTGTTCTGTACCAAACAAATAAAAAGCAACAGGAGGTAACTCAGATGATCAAAAAGTTAGTGTCACATCTGGGCGAGTATAAACGCGCCGCAGTCCTGACACCGCTCTTTGCCGCTCTGGAAGCCGTGATGGATGTGCTTTTGCCCACCATCATGGCCTTTATCATCGATCAGGGCATTGAAAAGGGCGATATGAACGCCATCCTCAAGTACGGCCTGCTCACCTTTCTGGTGGCTGTGGTCGCGCTGGCGCTGGGCGTTCTGGCCGGCAAATACGCCGCCGAGGCATCCACCGGCTTTGCCGGAAATCTGCGCGATGCCATGTATGAGAACATCCAGCATTATTCTTTTTCCAACATTGATAAGTTCTCCACCGCAGGCCTTGTCACCCGTATGACCACCGACGTGACCAACGTACAGAACGCATTCCAGATGATCGAGCGCATGTGCGTGCGCGCCCCGGTGCATCTGGTGTTCGCTTTGTTCATGGCCGTGATGATCGGCGGCCCGCTGTCACTGATCTTCGTGGTGGCTGTGGTCTTTCTGGTGGCGGTGCTGGCAGGCATCATGGTGCCCACCTTCCACATCTTTGACCGGGTGTTCAAAAACTACGATGCCCTGAACGCGTCCGTGCAGGAAAACGTCTCCGCCATCCGCGTAGTGAAGAGCTTCGTGCGCGAGGGCTTTGAAAACGAGAAGTACACCAAAGCCTGCCAGAGCCTGTACGACCAGTTTGTGAACGCTGAGAGCCGCCTGAGCTTCAATAACCCTGCCATGCTCACCGCCGTTTACGGCTGCAACATCGCCCTGAGCTGGCTGGGTGCCAAGTACGTTCTGCATGGTGCCATCACCACCGGCCAGCTGAACGCTCTGTTCGGCTACATCATGAACATCCTCATGGCCCTGATGATGCTGAGCATGGCCTTTGTCATGATCTCCATGTCTGCCGCTTCCGCAAAGCGTATTGTGGAAGTGCTGGACGAGACCACCGACCTGCCCCCCGCAAAGCAGCCGGTGCAGCAGGTGAAGGACGGCGGCATCGAGTTCGAGCATGTCACCTTCAAGTATAAGCACGGCAGCGGCCAGCCGGTGCTGAATGATATCACCTTCAGCATCAAGCCCGGTGAGACCTTAGGTATCATCGGCGGCACTGGCAGCGCAAAATCCAGCCTTGTGCAGCTGATCCCCCGCCTGTATGATGCCGAGACCGGCACCGTGAAGGTGGGCGGCGTGGATGTGCGCGACTACAACCTCGACGTACTGCGCCGCGAGGTGTCCATGGTGCTGCAGAAGAACGTGCTGTTCAGCGGCACCATTCTCGATAACCTGCGCTGGGGCGACGAGAACGCCAGCGAGGAAGAGTGCATCCGTGTGGCAAAGCTGGCCTGCGCTGATGAGTTCATCGAGCGCTTCCCGGACAAATACAATACATGGATCGAGCAGGGCGGTTCCAACGTGTCTGGCGGCCAGAAGCAGCGCCTGACCATCGCCCGCGCCCTGCTGCGCAAGCCCAAGGTTCTGATTTTGGACGACTCCACCAGCGCCGTGGATACCGCTACTGATGCCAAGATCCGCAAGGCATTCCGGGAGGAGATTCCCGGCACCACCAAGATCATCATTGCACAGCGCATTTCCTCGGTGCAGGACGCTGACCGCATCCTTGTGCTGGATAACGGTAAGATCGATGGTCTGGGCACCCACGAAGAGCTGCTCAAGACCAACGCCATCTATCAGGAAGTTTACAACAGCCAGACCCAGGGCGGCGGCGACTTTGACAAACAGGGAGGTGAACAGTAATGGCTCAGGCAAAAGAAGTTCGCGGCCCCGGCCCCCGCATGGGCGGCCCCCGGCCCAAAGTGGAAAACCCGGGCAAGCTGCTGAAGCGCATCATGGATGAGGTATTCCGGCACTATCTGCCCCATTGCATCCTTGTACTTGTCTGCATCGTGGTCAGCGCGCTGGCAAACGTTCAGGCCAGTCTGTTCTTAAAGACCCTGATGGACGATTACATCGTGCCCATGACCCAGCAGCAGGACCCCGATTTTGCCCCGCTGGCAGCAGCTCTGCTGCGGGTAGGCATCATCTACGTTATCGGCATTCTGGCCGCATGGCTCAACGCCCGCATCATGGTCAACGTGACGCAGGGCACCCTGCGCAACCTGCGCACCCAGCTGTTCACCCACATGGAGAGCCTGCCCATCAAGTATTTTGACCAGCATCCCCACGGCGACATCATGTCCGTGTACACCAACGATGTGGATACCCTGCGCCAGATGCTCAGCCAGAGCATCCCGCAGCTAGTGTCCAGCGCCATTACCATTGTTTCGGTGTTCTTCAGCATGTGCATGCTCAGCTGGCAGCTGACGATCGTTACCATGCTGATGGTGGCGCTGATGATGTTCTTCTCCAAAAAGATCACCCAGCAGTCCGGCAAATACTTCATCCAGCAGCAGCGGGATCTGGGCAAGTTGAACGGCTACATCGAAGAGATGATGGAGGGCCAGAAGGTCGTCAAGGTGTTCACCCACGAACAGAAGGCGCTGGCCGGCTTCCGCCAGCTGAACGACCAGCTGAAGGACAGCGCCAACAAAGCCAACAGCTTTGCCAACATCATGATGCCGGTCAACGCCCAGCTGGGCAATATCAGCTATGCCGTCTGCGCGCTGGCAGGCGCAGCCATGGCCGTGAGCGGCATGGGCGGCACGACCCTTGGCACGGTGGTGGCTTTCCTGAGCCTGAGCAAGGGCTTCAACATGCCCATCAGTCAGGTGTCCATGCAGGCCAACAGCATCATCATGGCTCTGGCCGGTGCCGAGCGTATCTTCAAGATGATGGACGAAGAGAGCGAGACTGACGAAGGCTATGTCACGCTGGTCAACGCCAAGTATGACCGCGACGATAACCTTGTGGAAGCCACCGAGCGCACCGGCATCTGGGCATGGAAGCACCCGCACCACGACGGCACTACCACCTACCACAAGCTGGAAGGCAGCATCACCTTTACCGATGTAGACTTTGGCTATGTGCCGGAAAAAACCGTCCTGCACGATATCAACCTGTATGGCCGTCCGGGCCAGAAGATCGCCTTTGTCGGCTCTACCGGTGCCGGTAAGACCACCATCACCAACCTCATCAACCGGTTCTACGACATTCAGGACGGCAAGATCCGCTACGACGGCATCAACATCCACAAGATCAAAAAGGCCGATCTGCGCCGTTCTCTGGGCATCGTGCTGCAGGACACCCACCTGTTCACCGGCACGGTGATGGAGAACATCCGCTATGGCCGGCTGGAGGCTACCGATGAAGAGTGCATCGCCGCTGCCCGCCTTGCCAACGCAGATGGCTTCATCAAGCGTCTGCCGGAGGGCTACAACACCATGCTCACCGGCGATGGTGCCAACCTCTCGCAGGGCCAGCGCCAGCTGCTGGCCATCGCCCGTGCGGCCGTGGCAGATCCCCCGGTGCTGATCCTGGACGAGGCCACCTCCTCCATCGATACCCGCACCGAAGCGCTGGTGCAGCGCGGCATGGACGGCCTGATGTACGGCCGCACCAGCTTTGTCATTGCGCACCGCCTGTCCACCGTCCGCAATGCAGACTGCATCGTGGTGCTGGAGCAGGGCCGCATCATCGAGCGCGGCAGCCACGACGAGCTGATTGCCAAGAAGGGCAAGTACTACCAGCTGTACACCGGCAATCTGGCCGAAAACTAAGCGTTTTTCTGCCTTCTCAAAAGAGCCGCCGTACCGGCACACCGCCGTGCGGCGGCTCCTTTTCTCTTCTCCGCTCTGGACAATCACCCCCTGTTCGCGGTATACTGAACCTTGAATGAATTGCAGGAAAACGAGGTCAGAACATGGCATATCCGGAAAACGCCCTTACATTGGACATCCTGCCCCTTTCGGCAGACACCGCCCGGCTGGTGCGGGTGTACGGCACAGAGCCGTGTATCGCGCTGCCCGGCACACTGCCAGCACCGGAGGGCGGCAGCTTTGCTGTTACCGAACTGGGCGACTACTGCTTTTCCGAAAAGCCGCGCAGCCTGCCTGCGGCAGACAAGACCTGCCGCTACGAGGCGGCCCCGGACGGCACGGCGCGGCTGATTCGGGCCTTTGGGCAGACGGTGGGCGGCACCTGCCGCCGGTATGACTTCGACTTTGACGCGCCCGCTGCCGGTTCGGATGCAGACGACCTGCACCCGGTGTGTGGGAACTTTCTCGAAGAGCTGACCCTGCCGGACAGCTTACAGGTCGTCGGCAGCTGCGCATTCTACAACTGCCGCAAGCTGCGTCTGCTCACCGTGGGCACGGGCAGCCTGACCATGGGCAGCGATGTGTTTTTGAACTGCTTCGCGCTGGAGACCATCCGGGTGCAGGCAGGCCCTGAAGAACCTACCGGCCTGTTTGCCCTTGTGAACAACATCACCGAAGCGGTGCGGGCGGAGTTCCGGCCTGCCGGTGCCGCCGCGCCGCTGGCGGCGCTCTGGTATCCCGCCTACTGGGAGGATATCGAGGAGACCCCCGCCCACATCCTGCTGCACACCTTTTCCGGCCAAGGATATCATTACCGGCAGTGTTTTTTAGAGAACAAATTCCTCCCCGCAGAATACGACGCGATCTTCCCGCAGGGCCACGATGCCGACGATGCCAATGTGATGGCAATGCTCTGCTTTGACCGCCTGCGGTATCCGTGGCAGCTGACCGAAGCCGCCGCCGGGCACTACCGGGCATTTCTGGCAGCCAACACCGACCGGGTGCTGGCCCGCCTGCTGAAGGCGCAGGACAATGATGCCGTGCGTGCACTCATTGCGCTGGATGTGCTGGACAAAGACGGCTTTGCCGAAGCTTCAGCCCTTGCCGCCAAGGCCGGGAACGCCGCTGCCGCCGCTCTGCTGGCGGATGCGGAGCACAAAAAGTATGCTCCCCAGCCCCAAAAGCAGCGGTACGATTTTGATTTTTAAACAGCAGAAAACTCCTTCCGTCGCACTTCGTGCGCCAGCTCCCTCTAAGGGGGAGCCTTTGGCAGTAAGGGTAAGCTTCCGGTTTCGCCAGAGGCCCCATCCCTGAGAGGGCTGGCATCGCGCAGCAATGACTGGGGGAGTTTGCAGCGAAGCTGAGAGGGTTCTAAGTGAGGTGACACTTTTGCCCCAAACGATCCAAAAAGAAAAATTTTTTGACCCGCGCAAGCCGTTCCAGTCCCAGCGGCCGGAGACCCACGAGGAGTGGCAGGCACGCATGGGCGGCGAGGTGCTGGCGGTGGTGCGCAGCGGGCTGTATCTGGACTTCCGCTTTCTGGATATGGCGCTCAGTGCCTTGTCCCCCGCCCCGGACGAGCGCTGCCGGGTGCTGGCTACGGACGGTCAGGTCTTGTTTTATCAGCCCAGCCACCTGCTGCGGCTCTATCAGGACAATCCAAAATATCTCAACCGGTTGTATCTGCACACCATATTCCACTGCGTATTCCGGCATTTGTGGCTGAAAGGCCGCCGGGAGCCGCAGCTGTGGAGCCTTGCCTGTGATATCGCAGTGGAAAACGTTATCGACAGCCTGAACCGCACCAGCGTCAAGCGCCCGCTGACCTATGTGCGCCAGAACGCCTACCAGCAGATCACCGCCGAGGAAACCGTGGTGGCAGCCGCGCCGGTGTATCGGTGGCTCACCCGGCAGACCCCCGGTGTGCTGCGCCAGCTGGAGCGGGAGTTCGTGACCGACGACCACCGTCTGTGGCCGAAGGATGCGCCTGACCAGCCCCAGCAGATGCCCACTCCTCTGCCCCAGAAAACGTGGCAGAAGATCGGGGAGCGGATGCAGACAGAGCTGGACCTGCGGGATAAGGAAGCCGGGGACGGTGCCGATGCCCTGAAGCAGCAGGTAAAAGCCGCCAACCGCAGCCGCCGCAGCTACCGGGATTTTCTGCGCCGGTTCTGCGTGCTGCGGGAGGAAGTAAAGCTGGACCCGGACGAGTTCGACCTGAACTTCTACACCTACGGCCTTTCGGTGTACGGAAACCTGCCCCTCATCGAGCCTCTGGAAAGCCGGGAGAGCAAAAAGATCGAGGAGCTGGCCCTTGTCATCGACACCAGCTACTCCACCTCCGGTGAACTGGTGCGGGCGTTCCTTGCGGAGACCTACACTCTGCTGAAAGGACAGGAGAACTTTTTCCACCGGATGAACCTGCACCTGATCCAGGCCGATAACGCCATCCGGCAGGATATCCTGATTCACAATGAGGACGAGCTGATCCACGCCATGAACCACTTTGAGCTGCGGGGCGGCGGCGGAACGGACTTCCGCCCGGCCTTTGAATACGTGAACCAGCTGTGCGCCGAGAAGAAGTTCTCGAACCTGCGGGGCCTTTTGTACTTCACCGACGGCATGGGCACCTACCCCGCCAAGCGCCCGGCCTACGACACCGCTTTTCTGTTTCTGGGGGAGCGGTTCGACGATACCAATGTACCGCCGTGGGCCATTAAGGTGGTTCTGGATGAAGAGGAATTTACCGGTGCAGCAGCCCGCCCGCAAAGCACCCTTGCCGACGCGCTGGCCGAAGAGGACGACCTGTACCGTGACCTGAACAATTCGTGAGGGAATTTGCTATGAATATCAAACGAGCCAAAGAAGAAATTGAACACACCGTAAAAGCCTACCTTGCCAAGGATGCTCTGGGCGAATACGCCATCCCGGCCATCCGGCAGCGTCCCATTCTGCTCATGGGGCCTCCGGGCATTGGCAAGACGCAGGTGATGGAGCAGGTAGCCCGGGAGTGCGGCGTGGCGCTGGTGGCCTACACCATCACCCACCACACCCGCCAGAGCGCCGTGGGCCTGCCCTTCATCCGCCAGCGCAACTACGGCGGAAAGGATGTCTCGGTGACCGAATACACCATGAGCGAGATCATTGCCAGCATCTACGCCAAGATGGAGGCCACCGGCCTCTCCGAGGGCATTCTGTTCATCGACGAGATCAACTGTGTGTCGGAAACGCTGGCCCCCACCATGCTGCAATTTTTGCAATGCAAGACCTTTGGCAATCAGGCCGTGCCTGCGGGCTGGGTGATCGTGGCGGCAGGCAACCCACCGGAATATAACAAATCTGTGCGCGACTTTGATATCGTTACGCTGGACCGCGTGCGCCGCATGGACATTGAGCCGGACCTGCCCGTGTGGAAGGACTATGCCCGCGCTGCCCACATCCACAGCGCCATTTTGAGCTATCTGGAGCTGCACCCGCAGAACTTCTACCAGATCAACGCCGATGTGGACGGCACCCAGTTCGTGACCGCCCGCGGCTGGGAGGATCTTTCCAATCTGCTGGACACCTACGAAACACTGGGTCTGCAGGCCGATGAAGACCTGATCCGCGAGTACATCCAGCACCCGAAGATCGCAGAGGACTTCTCCGCCTACCTCGACCTTTACTATAAATACCGCGACGACTACGGCGTAGAGGAGATCTTGGCCGGACAGGCAAAGCCCGCCGTGTTCGCACGGCTGCTGCAGGCCCCCTTCGACGAGCGGCTTTCGCTGGTCAGCCTGATCCTTGCAGGCCTCGGCACCCGGTTCACGGCCTCCCGTCAGGCAGATGCAGTGGCCGACAGCTGCTATGCCTTTCTGCGGGAGACCAAAAAAGCCCTTGCCACCGTTCCGGAGGATATCCCGGACGGCTCGGCAGAAATGTTCCACCAGCAGATCATGGATTACGACACCGAAACACAGCAAAAGCGTGCCGCCGGGCTGCTGAGCAAAGATGCTCTGACCACCCGCCTGCAGGTGCTGGCCGTGCTGCGCGGCTGGGAAGGCGAACTGCGCCGTGCCAACGCCGCCGGTACACAGGAAGCCTTCGACCTGCTGCGCGGGCAGTTCCAGTCCCTTGCCGATGAGCGCGAAAAGGCCCAGCAGACCGCCAGCGCCGCGCTGGAAGCCGCTTTCGACTTTATGGAACAGGCCTTTGCCGAAAGCCAGGAGATGGTGGTGTTCGTCACCGAGCTGACGGTGGACCCGGTGTCCCACGCCTTCCTCACCGAGAACGGCTGCGAGCGCTACTTCAAGTACAACAAAGACCTGCTGCTGGACCACCGCAAAGCTGCCCTGCAGCAGGAGCTGGCGGCAGAGCAGCGCCGCCACGGCGGGGTGTGAGCCATGCTGGAAAATCTTCTGTTCAGCATGAACAGCACCATGCCGCTGTTCTTTATCATGCTGCTGGGCTATGTGCTGCACCGCACCGGTTTTCTGAGCGATGCGTTTGTGGCCGGGGCCAACAAGTTCGTGTTTTATGTGGCACTGCCGGTGCAGCTGTTCCGCGACCTTGGCAAAAACGATGTCCGCGCCACCTTCGATGGCCGGTATGTGCTGTTCTGTTTTGCGGTCACACTGGCGTGCATCCTTGTGATCTGGGCGCTGGCAAAGCTGTTTTTAAAGGGCACCGGCCTTGTGGGCGAGTTCGTTCAGGTGTGTTACCGCTCGTCGGCTGCCATCCTCGGCTCGGCTTTTCTGCAGAGCATCTACGGCGATGCCAGCATGTCCAGCCTGATGATCCTTGGCAGTGTGCCGCTGTATAACATCATGGCAGTGGTCATTTTGATGCTGGAAGCGCCCACTGCGCAGGCTCAGACCGGCAATATGGCCGAAAAGCTCAAAAAGAGTGTGAAAGGCATCCTGACGAACCCCATCCTTCTGGGCATTGCAGCGGGCTTTGCGTGGAGCATGCTGCACATTTCCATGCCTGCCATGCTGGATAAGGCCCTTTCCAATGTGGCCGGTCTGACCAGCCCTCTGGCCCTGCTTGCCATTGGTGCAGGCTTCAAGGGCCAAAAAGCTCTGGGATACCTCAAGCCTACTGCTGTGGCTACTGTGGTCAAGTTGATGGTGCTGCCTGCGCTGTTCCTGCCGCTGGCTGTGCGCTTTGGCTTTACCGACGAAAAGCTGGTGGCCCTGCTGGTGATGCTGGGCAGCATCACCACCCCGGCGTGCTACGTTATGGCAAAGCAGATGGGCCACGAAGGTGTGCTTACCGGCAGCGTGTGCGTTACCACCACCCTGTTCAGCGCATTCAGCCTGACCTTCTGGCTGTTCGTGCTGCGGAGCCTCGGATATATTTTATAACATCTTTTGCATAGCACAACAGCGGACGGCCTGCAGGCTGTCCGCTGTTTGCTTTTCAGATGTTGCTTGGGGAATCAGGCCGCACCGAAGGGATGCAGCTTCTGCCCTTTATTCTGTCATTTCCAGTTCAGAGATCCATTCCCGCACGCGGTCCGGGCGGTTTGTGACGATGGCATCCGGCTGCAGGGGCCAAAGGTCTTTCACGGCCTGTTCCCCGTCCACCGTCCAGTATGCCGCCTTGATGCCCAGATCATGCAGCTTCTGCACCATGCTGGGCTGCTGGTAAGCGGTGTGATATTCGCAGCTCACCCAGTCCGGCTTGAAGTCCAGCGTCTGCACATACTTTACCGGGTCCCGCTGTTCCAGCAGGCGCTGGGCTACCTCTACCAGACTCTTGCCCGGAAAGTTCGCCTGCAGCATACTGATCTGATTGCCCATCCAGCGCAGGGCCCAGCTGCAGTTTTCGTCATCCACATTTTCCACCGACAGCGGCGGCAGCTGTGGAAAATCATCCTCTTCCAGCCCGTTCTGCAGGCCAAGCATTTCCCATGTGCTAGTGGGCAGCGCCATGGTCTCCATCGCACCGTAGACCAGCACGCCCACCTTCAGCTCCGGCATCAGCTGCTTTGCCTGCCGCAGCAGGTCGTGGTTGAACGAGATCACCACCAGCCGGTCGGTAATGTTTGCTGCACGCACCTCCTCGATCACGCGGGGGACAAAATCCGGGTCGTCATCGATGGTAGCCTTCATTTCCAGCTGAACGATGGTACCTTCCATTTCCCTGCACAGAGCCAGTGCCTCCTGCAGGGTAGCGATCCTCTCGTTCCGATAGTTCACATCCTTCCAGCTGCCAAAGTCCAGCGCCTTCAGCTCGCCCTCGGTCATGTCGTAGATCTGGCCACGCATATCGGTGTGCCAGTCAATGACAAAATCGTGGTGGATCACCAGCTTTTTATCGCTGGTCTGCTGTACGTCCATTTCCACGCCGTCCGCGCCGATCTCCATCGCCTTGCGGAACGCAGAAAGGGTATTTTCCGGCGCAAGATAGGACGCGCCGCGGTGTGCAATGATCTCAGGTGTCATAAATTCCAATTCTTTCTCACAAATTTATTTTTTCGCAAATTTCAGGCAAGGTCGGTGCCGTTTGAAGCAATGACCTTTTTGTACCAGTAGAAGCTGTCCTTGCGGCTGCGGGCCAGTGTGCCGTTGCCGTCGTTGTCCTTATCCACATAGATAAAGCCGTAGCGCTTTTTCATCTCACCGGTGGATGCGCTCACAAGGTCGATAGGGCCCCATGTGGTGTAGCCCATCAGCGGCAGGCCGTCCTCGTTGACGGCCTTTTCCATCTGCTCGATGTGGGCGCGCAGATAATCGATGCGGTAGCTGTCGTGGATGGAGCCGTCCGCTTCCACGGTATCCACCGCGCCAAGGCCGTTCTCCACAATGAACATGGGCTTTTCGTACCGGTCGTAAATGGTGTTCAGGGTCACGCGCAGGCCCACCGGATCGATGGCCCAGCCCCACTCGCTGGCCTTGAGGTACGGGTTCTTCACGGCTTCCAGCACCGCATTGCCGTCGGCCTTTTCTTCTGCCAGGATCTCCTGATCCGTGGTGATGCAGCGGCTGGAATAGTAGCTGAAGGAGACAAAATCCACGGTGCCTTCTTTCAGAACCTGCTCATCGCCCGGCTCGGTGTGTAGGGTGATGCCGGCTTTCTCCATCCGCTTTTTTGCCCACACCGGGTAGGCTCCCCGGGCCTGCACATCGGTAAAGAAGTAGTTGTCGCGGTCCGCTTCCTGCGCGGCACGGATATCCTCCGGTGCACAGGTGCGCGGGTAATACTGGCCTGCCGCCAGCATACAGCCCACCATGGCACCGGGCATCTTTTCATGGGCCAGTTTGACCGCCTTTGCGCTGGCCACCAGCTCATGATGTGCCGCCTGATACTCCACCTGCTGCACATTCTCGCCCGGATAGAACACTAGCCCCGCGCCGGTAAAGGGCAGATGCAGCAGCATGTTGATCTCGTTGAAGGTGAGCCAGTATTTCACCTTCCCCTTGTAGCGGTCAAACAGCACTTCACAGTAGTGCACATAGGCATCCACCATGCGGCGGTCTTTCCAGCCGCCATACTTTTTTATGAGGGCAATGGGGGTATCGAAGTGGCAGATGGTCACAAGCGGTTCAATGCCGTATTTATGGCACTCATCAAACACATCCTCATAGAACTTCAAGCCCTCTTCATTGGGCTGGGCATCGTCGCCGTTCGGCAGGATGCGGGTCCATGCGATGGACAGCCGGAAGCACTTGAAACCCATCTCGGCAAAGAGGGCGATGTCCTCTTTATAACGGTGATACAGGTCAATGGCTTCATGGCTGGGATAATAGTGCTTGTCGTCGCACTCCAGCATTTCCAGCCGACCCAGCGCCACCGGGAAGCGATCCGGGCCAAACGGGGTCACATCCACGGTGGCAAGGCCCTTGCCGCCTGCCTGCCATGCGCCCTCGCACTGGTTGGCAGCGGTGGCACCGCCCCACAGAAAATCTTTGGGAAAACTGCCCATATGTAAACCCTCCCTATTTTAATTTGTTGATTATAAGATACCGCACAATCGCCGGAATGTCCATGCCTACATTTTACAAAAAGGTGCTTCATTGTTGTGAAAGTACGACTTTTATCGTCAAATCGCCGAATTTTGATTCTATTTTTCGTACATTTTTCACGAGAAAAATGCAAAAACGGCCTGATTTTCCTTTCATTCTGTTTCTTTCAAACTGTCCGCAGACATGGTACAATAATCAGGTAAGATACACCGCCGCTTTTTCGGCATTGGAAAATGGAGTGTTTGATTATGACTGAGTTCAAGCCCATTAAAGAAGGCAAGGTTCGTGAGATCTATGATAACGGTGACAGCCTCATCATGGTTGCTACCGACCGCATTTCCGCGTTTGATGTCATCCTGAAAAACAAGGTCACCAAAAAGGGCACCGTTCTGACCCAGATGAGCAAGTTCTGGTTCGATTACACCCGCGATCTGCTGCCCAACCACATGCTGAGCGTGGACGTGAAGGATATGCCGGAGTTCTTCCAGCAGCCCCAGTTCGACGGCAACAGCATGATGTGCCGTAAGCTGACCATGCTGCCCATCGAGTGCATCGTGCGCGGCTACATTACCGGCAGCGGCTGGGCCAGCTACCAGAAGACCGGCAAGGTGTGCGGCATTCAGCTGCCCGAGGGCCTGAAGGAGTCCGACAAGCTGCCCGAGCCTATCTACACTCCCTCCACCAAGGCCGAGATCGGCGACCACGACGAGAATATCTCCTACGAAAAGAGCATCGAGGTGCTGGAAAAGCAGTTCCCCGGTCACGGCGAGGAGTACGCCACCAAGCTGCGCGACTACACCATTGCCCTGTATAAGAAGTGTGCTGAGTATGCGCTCTCCCGCGGCATCATCATTGCCGACACCAAGTTTGAGTTTGGTCTGGATGAGAACGGCAACGTGGTGCTGGGCGACGAGATGCTCACCCCGGATTCCTCCCGCTTCTGGCCGCTGGAAGGCTACGAGCCGGGCCACAGCCAGCCTTCCTTCGATAAGCAGTTCGTGCGCGACTGGCTCAAGGCCAACCCCGACAGCAACTACGACCTGCCTCAGGATGTCATTGACAAGACCATTGCCAAGTATCTGGAGGCTTACGAGCTGCTCACCGGCAAAAAGCTGTAAGATCGACCGTATAAACGTACAAAAAAATGCTTCCGTGCGCCGCACGGAAGCATTTTTTGTTTCACTCACTCAGCTCCGCGCTTTCCTCGGAAAAAGCTTCGGACTCTGCCGTTTCTTCGTTTTCTTCGTCCAGCAGGTACTGTACCTCGGTCTGCTTTGCCATCTGCTCTGCTGTCCAGTCCAGCTGTGCGATGCCTTCCAGTTCCAGCGTGTACTGCTCCACATTCTGCAGGCTACCGGAGGCAAGACTCTGGCCCGGGTCGTTCTCCGGCGACCATGTAATGCGCAGCTCATCCGGCTGTGCGCTGCACTGCTGCACGGCATCGGTCACGCTGCGGCAGTCCTGCGCAAAGGCCTGTACGCTGTCATAGCCGCCAAACAGCTCCACAGTCAGGCTCAGATAGCCGTTTCCGGCATTCACATCCCGCAGCGTTTTCGCCTCACTGCTGTACAGGTAGGCGTTTCCGCTGATATTCTTCACACGGATATCCGGGGCTGTTTGTTTGATCTTGTCATAGGCTTCTGTCGTATATTCCTGCCCCAGCTTCATGCTTGCCTGATTCCGCTCCTGGCCGAGTTCATCCCACACCACCGGCAGCAGCGACAGACAGAAGCATCCGCCCATGAGCACAAGGCAGATCAGCACCGACCAGAAATCGTATTTCCAGCGGCCCGGGCGGGCGGCAAAAAAGAGCACCTCGCCGCCCAGCAGGATCAGCCCTGCCGCCGGGGCGATCTTCAGCGCCAGCTGCCAGTCAAAGCCCGGCACAAAATAGGCAAGCAGAAAGAAGATGCCCGCTGCGATCAGGCATACGCCCAGCGTAAAGCTGCCCACCCGGCGCAGCGGCTGCGGTTTTGCAGTCTGCGGTGCTTCACCGGTCAGCGGCGCATCATTTCTCGTCTCGTCCATCGTCGGCATCCTCCGTCTCATCGTCCGGGGTCACGGGCTTGCCCAGCAGAGCCGAGAGCTTGGGCATGGCAAAGCCCTTTGTTTCCGGCTCTGCCTGCGCATCCTGTGCAGTATACTCGGTAAAATCTTCATCTTCGGCATCGTTCTGCGGCTTCTGCTTTCTGCCCTTGGGGCCGCGCACCAGCCACGCACCGCAGATGATCAGGGCCACGCAGATCACCACCTCCGGCAGCTGATCCATCATCAGGTAGAGTGCACGGAAGAAGGGGCTGCTCTGGCCCCAGCGCCACACGATATCCCCCAGCGTGTTCATAAGGATGTTCTGGTAGGCCACCAGTGCACCCAGCGCGATCAGGCCCCAACCCAGCAGCTTGTGGCTGTCCAGCATGAACTGTTCCATGCGCTGGTCGTGCCAGTTGATGTGCACCAGATAATCGTCCTGCGGGGCGGTGCCTGCGCCGATCTGCGCCCGGAGATTGAAGGTGTCAAAGAAGCTGTACATCCATACAATGGGCATGGCTACATACAAAACTCCCAGCAGAGTGCCCGCACCAAAGGCCACGCAGAACATCGTAATGAGCGAAAGGCCGCGCTTCATGTAGCCCTGATACATCTGGCCTGCGCCCGGGCAAAAGGCGAAGAGGAAGGTCAGGATTCCGTTTTTCATCATAATCGATCTCCTTATTTCGTTTGATCTGCAAGTGGCGAATTTTTGTATTTTTCTGCTGCAGGGCCGCCGGCTCCGAACAGCAGGTCATTGAGTGCTTTTGCCAGCGAAGCCTGCTGCTTCGGCTTGTCGTCGTCCATTGGCTTTCCCAGTATTTCCGGCTGGGCGGACGGTCGGCCATCTTCCACCGGCTTGCCCAGCTGCAAGGCTTCTTCGGTCTGGCTCTGGCTGGTCTCCGGTGTCCATGTGTGCAGCTCCTGCCGGAAATTCAGCAGCTGGTCTATGGTGCCGGAGCGCCACATGGTAAAGGCCAGCACCGCCGCCACACCGGCCACTGCGGCACGGCCCCATGTGTTCTGCATCAGCCGCACCCAGATGGCGGCCATCACAGCCTTGTGCGCGGAGTGCGGCGGCGTTTCCAGCGCATCTGCCGTCAGCAGAGCGGTGTAGCGGTCCATGCATTTATCGCAGTAGGATAAATGCTCGGCGGTCTCCAGCCGGCCCAGCTCATCCAGCCCGCCTGCCTGCAGGGCCTGTAGGCCTTCGTCGGTCAGGCAGCCGTTTTTGTCAAACAGTTCCATGTACGCACTCCTTTCCATCGTTTTCACGCTGTAGTATCTGCTGTGCCAGCATCTTTTTTGCCCGGTAGATCTGTGCTTCCACCGTCTTGGGCGGGCGGCCGCACAGCTGTGCCGCCTCGGCCATGGTGTGCTGTTCCAGCAGCACCAGACGGCAAGGCGTTCTGTAGGACTCCCGCAGGTCCAGGATCATGGCGGTGAGCTCTTCCTCGCCCAGAGCATCCAGCACCTGCTGTTCCGGCTGGGTGCCGGGCGGCGCACCTTCCAGCGCCAGCACATCGTCGCCGGGAATGTTCACCCTGCGCACCCATGCGCTGCGCAGATAGTCCTTTGCCTTGTTGGCAGCAATGCGTGCCAGCCACTGTTTTTCAAACCCGGACGGGCAGCGGTCAATGGCCCGCCATGCCGCCAGAAAGGTCTCCTGCGTCAGGTCCTGCGCATCGCCGGCATCCGGCACCAGCTGGTGGCAGACCGTATACACGAGCGACTGGTATTTCTGCACCATCGCGCTGAATTCCAAGGTCGTCAACGGCCTGCCCACCTCCTTTCAGTTTCGTCCCGGTCCGACGAAGTGCAGCCCCTGCGCTGCCCTTCTGCACATTCATACGAAACAGCCGTTCAAAATCCTGCAAAAACTTTTATTTTTATGATACAATAGAAGTAGTATAGCACAAAAGGAGGCATTCGGCCATGGCTGTCAGTACCCGTCAGGCACTTTTGCAGGCACTTTCCGCTGCCGGGGGCAGCTACGTTTCCGGCCAGCAGCTGGCCGAGACCCTCGGCGTGAGCCGCGCTGCCGTGCACAAGGCCGCTGCGGCCCTCACGGCCCAAGGGTACGCGCTGGAAGCTGCGCCCCGCCGGGGCTACCGGCTGGCAGGCGGCGACCCGTTCTGCACCGAAGCCATCGGGGACTACCCTGCACCCATCTATTTATATGACACGCTGGAAAGCTCCAACCGCACGGCAAAGCTGCTGGCGCTGGATGGTGCACCCCATGGCACGCTGGTGCTCACCGCCCACCAGAGCGCCGGACGCGGCAGGCTGGGCCGGAGATTTGAAAGCCCGGCAGGCAAGGGCGTTTACTGCTCGGTGCTGCTGCGCCCGGAAATGCCCGCCGCCAATGCCCAGACCGCTACCATCAGCGCCGCGGTGGCGGTCTGCCGTGCCGTGAAAAAGCTCTGCGGGCTGGAGCTTGCCGTCAAGTGGGTCAACGACCTGTACTATCAGGGCAGAAAGGTCTGCGGCATCCTGACCGAAGCGGGGACCGACCTCGAGAGCGGACAGCTGGAATGGCTGGTGGTCGGCATCGGGCTGAACCTTACCTCCACCGCTGCCGACTGGCCGGAGGAGCTGGCCCGCAAAGCCGGGAGCCTGTACCCCGGCGGGCCTGCCCCGGTGAGCCGGGCCGCACTGGCCGGGGCCATTGCCCGGGAGCTGCTGGCCCTCTGCCCGGCGTTTGACTGTCTGGATGAGTACCGCGCCCGGTGCTTTGTGCCCGGCCACTGGGTGACGGTGTGTGCCGAGACCGAGACCTACGCCGCAAAAGCCCTTGCCATCGACGAGGAAGGGCGGCTGGTCATTCAGCGGGAGAACGGCCGGCAGGAAGCTCTGCGCTGCGGCGAGGTGACCACACGGCCTGCACGGACCGAATAAGACGCAAAAAAAAGCACCCTTTCCTGCCCGGAAAGAGTGCTTTTTATGTTCTGCACTTATGTATCCAGATCCACGGCTTCCAGCACCGTGATGTCCTCTTTTTCAAAAGCGGTGCGGATCATCCCGGCAAGGCCGGGCATTTCGGCCTTGTTCTCGATGCACAGGGTGATGATGCCATTCAGGCTGGAGGCTTCCACACCCATGGAGCCGCCATCCGGCGGGACCCAGACGTTGAAGTCTTTGGTGTACTGCTCAAGCTCCGGCGTAGCCGGCAGCAGCGGATTGCCCAGATAGCTGAGCCAGAAATCCGCCGGGACACCGCTGATGTACTCACCCATCTGGAACACCCTCTGCTTGATGCGCAGGGGCGCTTTCTGCTGGTCTACCTTGTAGACCCAGCTCATTTGCTGGACCATCTGGCGCAGCTTTGCCTCCGGCTGCAGGGTGCGGAGCACCTCGGCATCCATCTCCGGCACGATGTCCGCAAGGCGGGTGTCATCGTTCAGCTTCACGCTGCTCTGGAAGGAGCACACGCAGTTGTAAAGGGCATCCGGCACGCCCGCTTCCCTGCGGGTATCTGCCGAGTAGGAATACTGGATCTCGTCCTTGCCCAGATAGCTGCGCAGTGCAAGGCTCAGCAGACCTGCCAGCGCCGTAAAGGGCTTGACGCCGTTCTCCACTGCCCTGTCCACAAGGCTCTGCTTGGTCAGCCGCACCCGGGTGCGGCGCATCCTGCCCTCCCATGTCTGCACCACATCCCTCTGCATCGTGCTCTCGGTGGCTGTGAGGGGTGGATATTTTTCCATCATGGCCTCGATGTCATAGGCCGGGCTGCACACGATGGGCGTGTTTTCAAACGCCGTGCCATAGCGCAGGTTGCAGTACTGTTCCAGAATGCGGGTGAGGAAGGGCGACACCCCGTGGCCGTCCATGAGGAAATGATACCAGTCAAAATAGACGGTGTCCCCCTCACAGCTCACGCTGAAAAGATAGCCGTTCGTTTCCTCCGGGATATCGCGCTGTGCACTGCCCTGATACACAAGGCAGTGGTTCGGGTTCGGCTCCAGAAAAAAGCTCCGCTTTTCCTGCACCAGCTGTACCCGATAGTACGGTGCGGCCGAAAGCGCCGCCTCCAGTGCGCGCTGCAAAAGAGCGGGTTCCACCGTATCCTGCAGCGCAAACTGGTACCGACACAGGATCTTCTCCCGACGGAAGAAGTACATCGTTCCCTGAAAGATGTACTCCGTCGAGCGCTGCGACTCATTCATGAACTGTTACCCCGCGTTTGCCGCCAGATAATCCACCAGATCCCCTATGGTCACAAAGTTGCGCAGCTCCTTTTCAGGGATGCGCAGGCCGAAGGTCTCCTCGAGGTCTGCCACAATGGTCAGGATCTCCATTGAGGACAGATCCAGATCGTCCATCAGGACGCTGTTCTCATTCACATCTTCGGGAGAGACCTCGGCAACATCCTCCAGGATGGCCAGGATCTGGGAAATGATCTCTGCTCGTTCCATAGAAATTTTCTTCCTTTCCGTGACGGATAATAGGCACAATCTCCTATGCCTTTCCATAATAATACCCTGATTCTCTCCTGTGCGCAAGGGTTCCGGCAACAAAGCTTTGTTTTTTGTCGGAACTCCTGTTTTCAGTCTGCCGGTCTGCCGGCCCATTTATGCATCCGGGCATTCGATCGCATCCGTATCACTGGCGCAGCAGCTTGCCTGCACCGTTGCGCGGCAGCGGCTCGGTGCTGAACTCCACTGCGCTCATACGCTTGTACAGCGGCAGGGTGCGGTTTGCCTCGGTGATAAAGTCCCGCACCTGCTGCTGTTTGTCCTCGTCGCAATAGACCACCACGCCGATCTTCTTGCCCATTTCTTTTACAACACATTCCTTCACGGCTTCGCACTTGCCCACGATGCCTTCCAGCTCTTCGGGGCTGATGTTCTCGCCGCTGTCCAGAATGATGAGGTTCTTCTTGCGGCCGGTCAGGAAATAGTAGCCGTCCTCGTCCTTGCGGGCCAGATCGCCAGTGTGGAACCAGCCGTCCGCGTCAATGACCTCGGCGGTGGCCTCCGGGTCCTTGTAGTAGCCCAGCATGATGCTGTCGCCGTGCATGCACAGCTCGCCGTCCTCGGCGATCTTGTAATCCAGATAATCGTTGCCCTGACCCACAGCGCCGATGTGCTTTGCGTCCTGTGCGTAGTTGATGATGCCGTCGCCGCAGGTCTCGGTGCTGCCGTAGGTCTGCACCACGAACATGCCGTGTTCCGCCATATCCAGCATCACCTGCGGGTCGAACATGGCAGAGGAGCAGATGGGCACCCACAGCTCACCCAGACGATCCTTGCGGCCGCGCATCACATCGTGGTGGAGCGAGTTCATAATGACCGGCACCACCGCCATGGCCTGACTGGGCATCCGCTTTACCTCTTTATAGAAGTTGCGGATGTCGCTGCTGACGTTCAGCGCCCAGCCTGCATGGGCCCAGGAGAACAGGCAGATGAAAGCGCCCAGATGGAACATGGGCAGCACGGTGTACTGGCTCATGACAAGGTCCGGTTCGTGCTTATACGCCATCATGTGCTCACCGATCTGGGTGTGGGCACGCATCACCGAGAAGAAATTCTTCTCGCTCAGCATCACGCCCTTGCTGCGGCCCGTGGTACCGGAGGTGAACATCAGGACCATCAGGGCTTCGTGGTCGATGCAGCGGGTCAGCTGCGCAGGCTCATAGCTGCGGAAGCCATCCATGGGGCGGAGGATATCGCCGTAGGCAGCCTTGAGCTGGTCGTTGAAGCCGTAGTCGTCGCCGTCGGTCAGGATAGCATCCGGCTCCACAAGGCCCAGCTCGTAGCTCAGCTCGTCCCAGCTCTTGCGCTGGTTCAGCAGCACCAGCACCGCACCGGCCGCCACCACGCCAAAGGTGTTCACGGCATACTCGTAGCTGTTCTTGGTGAGCAGGCAGATCTTTTTGCCCTTGATCTCCGGGATGGTGGACTGGAAGTAATTCACCGCCTTGCGGATATCCTGCACATAATCCTTATAGAGGATGGTGGTCACGGCATCGTTTGCGGTGTCGTAGAAGCGGAAGGCCACATTATCCTTGAAGCGGTCTTCCATGTTGATGGTGATAAGGTCGTAGACATTATCCAGCACTCTGATCTTACGCATTGTTCTGTTTCCTCCCGTGTTCAGCGCAGCAGTTTTCCCATGGCGTTGCGGGGCAGCGGCTGTGCGCTGAACTCCGTCACCATGCGCTTGTACAGCGGCAGGCCGCGGTTGACCCCAGTGACGAACTCCTTCACCGCATCCTGCTTTGCAGGGTCACAGTAGATGAGGGCACAGATCTTTTTGTCCTTTTCCTTCACGATGCACTCCTGAATGTCCGCACAGGGAACCAGCAGCTTTTCCAACTCCTCGGGGCTCACGTTCTCGCCGCTGTCCAGAATGATCACGTTCTTCTTGCGGCCGGTCAGGTACATGTAGCCGTCCTCTTCCACCCGGGCAATGTCGCCGGTATGGAACCAGCCGTCTGCATCGATGACTTCTGCAGTGCCTTCCGGGTCCTTGTAGTAGCCCAGCATGATGGGGTTGCCCCGCATGCACAGCTCGCCGTCGTCCAGCTTGTATTCACAGCTGAGGTCCACATGGCCCACGCTGGTCAGGTACTTTGCCTCCTGTGAGGAGTTCCATGCACCGTCGCCGCAGGTCTCGGTCAGGCCGTACATCTGGGCCACAAAGAAGCCCTTCTCCATCATATCACTCAGAATCTTGGGGTCGAACATGGCAGCGCCGCAGGTCAGCACGCACAGGCCGTTCAGGCGGTCGCGGCGGCCCTTCATCACATCGCTGTAGATGCTCTTCAGCAGCACCGGCACCACCGCCATCACCTCGCTGTGCATGGCGCCCAGATCACGGTAGAAATACTTCAGGTTGTTGCACAGGTTGATGGAGTGGCCGGTGATGCTCCACGAAACAAGGCTGGTCATGGCGGAGATGTGGAACATGGGCAGGGCGGACAGGGACGAGAACTCGTCGGTATTCCAGCCCGTGTACTTCTTCACATCGTCAAAGGGGTCCAGAAAAGCCGGCATGGCGCTGAACAGGTTCTTCTGGCTCAGCATAACGCCCTTGCTGCGGCCGGTGGTGCCGGAGGTGAACATGATAAAGGCCAGAGCAGAGAGGTCCTCCACCTCGGTCACGTCCTCGGCAGGCTCATAGGCCGCAAAGACATCCATGGGCTTCAGGATGCTGCCGTAGGTCTCAGCGAGGGCAGGCTCCCGCTCCGCGAACTCGCCATCCTGCAGGATGCACACCGGCTCGGTGAGGCCCAGCTCATAGGAGATAGCATCCCAGTCCTCGCCAAGGTTCAGCGGCACAGCCACGGCTCCGGCAATGACCGTGCCGTACATGCAGATGACATACTGGTAGCTGTTGCGGGCCAGGATCGCCACACGCTTGCCGCGCACATCGCCATACTCTGCACGCAGGAACGCCACGAACCGGCGCAGATCCTGGGCATACTGTGCGTAGTGCACCTCGGCCACGCCCTGCTTTTTTTCATCATACCAGCGCAGAGCCACACGGTCTGCAATGTTGGTTTCCATATTGCAAAGTGACTGATACAGCGATGTAATCATTTTTTTCCTCCATTTTTATCATCCGATCCGGCGCTCCTGTGTAGGCCAACACAGATCCTTCCAGTCATTTCCAACTGTGCCCAGTATACAATAAGGCCCGTGTCAATGCAAGAGTTTTGCAACATTTAATTCCAAACATTGACAATAAAATCTTGCATATCATGTCGTTTCCAGATGTAAATTCTGCCTTTCGTTGCGAAGCCACCCTGCCTGTGCTATGCTTTTATTGCAGGCTACAATGTGTCCCCGCCCGCCGGACCGCAATTCAAAATTGACAGTCTGTGCAAAAAGCATTATACTGGGTTCATATCCATACAAAATTTTATCTTTTTCATTCAAAATCTACGCATTGTGCGGCGTCCGGCTCTGATGGAATGTCCCGCGCAAGGAAGGAACCTCCATGGAAGGAACCAAGCCCCGCACCGCCAGCTCCATCGGCATGTTCGACATGCTCAAGGGTGCCGGTATGCTGACCATCGTTTTTGCGCATACCGCCGAGCTTTATCCCATGCAGGCGGTCAGCGGCCTGTCCCTGACCGCGTTTTTCCCCTTCATCTACCGCGAAGCGCTGATGGCCGCCTTTTTTATTGCCAGCGGCTACGGCTTCCGCAAGCGCTCTATCCACAAGTGCATCCACCAGCAGCTCAAAAGCCTGCTCAAACCCTATGCTTACACGGCGCTGTTCACCTGCGTGCTGCACTTTATCATTCATTATAAGACGTTCCAGTACCTGCCCGGCACCATCGGCGAGTCTATCAAGGTCACCGGCGGCTTTCTGCTGGGCCTGCCCCACACGGCCGAGTATTTCGGGCAGGAGTTCTTCTCCTGCGGGCCGATGTGGTATCTGCTGGCGCTGATGGTAGGCTGGGTGCTGCTGGATGTGATCCTGAACATCTTCCCGGAGCGCTATGTTCCATGGGCTGTGGCAGGCTGCGTCCTGCTGGGCTGGGGCGCGAGCCTTGTGTGGGAGCTGCCCTTCTGCCTGATCCAGGGTGCCGTGGTAGTGCCCTACCTCTATATCGGCTTCCTTGCCAAAAAGAAGCATCTGCTGGACGAGCCCCTGCCGCCCAAAGTCTTTGCCGGGCTGCTGGCCGCCACAGCACTCATTGCCGTAGGCGCTCTTGCTACCCGCACCACCGACTGCATCTCGCTGGCCGAGTGGTCACTGGGGCCGCTGAGCATCTTTCTGGACGGTGCTGCAGGCCTGCTTTTCATCCGGCTGTTCATGCGGCTCAGCCATGGCCATGGCCCCATCGTGCACTTTCTGGAAGCGGTGGGCCGCCGTTCGCTGAACATTTTCTGCGTACATACCGTGGAGATCATCGCTATTCCGTGGTATCTGATGGTAGCAAAGTTCTCTGCGCAGCCGGTGCTGGGCATGTGGCTGCAATATGCCATCTCTCTGGGCTCTATCTGGCTGGTGTGTGAGCTGCTGCGTGTACGCCGCGCACTCATCATCCGATTTTTCCCGGCACAGCGCAGAACGCCCGCCGTGCACTATACCTCCCGGCACTGACATGTTTTTCCGGCTGCTGCGGTGCAGCCATCATAAAAGTAAGAGGAGAATCCGGTTATGAACAACGATGTCCCCGAGACCCTTGCTGCGGCCCGCAGCCGCGCTGCTGACTTGGAACAGCAGCTCAAGCTCTCTGACGAAGGTGTATCCCGGCTGGCACAGCGGTGTCTGGAGCTGGAACAACAGGTGCTGAACTATCAGGCCGCACTGGCAAGGCACGGCAGCGACAACGAACCTGCTGCCCTGACCCTGCCGCAGCTGTTCTACGATTCCGGCTCCGGCTATTCCCCGCGGGAATGCCTGACCGTTGCCGAGGATGCCTACGACGAACTGACCCACGAGGTCTCTGCGGTGTTCACCCTGCCCACGGATGCCCGTGCGTTGCGGCTGGACCCCGGTGAGCTGGCCTGCTGCGTGACTGACCTGAGCATCTCGGACGAGCGGCTGGAATGCCGCGCCATGAACGGCATCCGGCTGCAGGAAGACTGCCTGCTGTTTTTGGATGTGGACCCCAACCTGACCGTGTGCAGCACCGTGCCCTTTGCGGCCGGGATGAAGTTTGCCGTGACCTATCATTACTATCCGCTGGGCCGCTTCCAACACGAGCAGCCCGGCAAGGCCCTGCTCAGCGCGTTGAATACCATCAAGCTGCAGGCTGAGGCCGAAAAGAACGATGTTCTGGAACAGCTGCAGGCCGCCCTTGCCGAGAACACCCGGCTGAACAATCAGCTGACAGAACTGCAGAACAGCCGTGCTGCCTACGAAGATTCGCTGGAAAACCTGTACGAGAGCAGCAGCTGGCGGCTTACCGCACCGCTGCGTGCTTTGCGCCGCCTGCTGCGCGGCTGAATCGGATCGCTAAAGGAGTTGTCAACATGTACAGCAGTTACAGCACCCTGCAGCGTAAGCAGCTGACGAAGCAGGTTTATACCGATACCCAGAGCACCTATCTGCTGGTGTATGCACCGGGCCGTCATCAGGCGCTGGAGCACGCACTGGAAAACCAGCTGCACCGCAAGTTCCGGCTGGTGACGGAGCTGGCCCCCGCCCTGACCGACTCGGTGGAGGGCGTGCTGCTGGTCAGCGAAGATCTGGAGTGCACCTCCACCGCCCTGACCTATTTTGCCGCCGCCCTGCGCACCGGTGCCGATTTTGTGGTGTGTGATGCCGCCTTTGGCTTCGATGGCTCCACCGCCCTTTATCTGAGCACCCAGCACATCCCGTGCAGCCGCTGCGCCATGGTATCGCGGAAGCTTCTGGACCGGGTGCGCGCCGCTGCGCGCGGCAGGGACAGCGTGACCGAGCTGCTGCGCCTTGCCACCGCCATGGCGGAAAACTGCCACCGCATCCCGCAGTCTTTGCTGCACTTCCGGCGGGAGCTGTGTGCCGACGATGTGTTCTCTGCAGACGGAAAGCGTGCTTTGATCCTGAGCCACGAGCTGACCATGACCGGTGCGCCCATCGTGCTGACAAGTGCCGTGCCGGTGCTGCGCAGCATGGGCTTTGAAGTGGTGGTGCTTGGCCCTGCGGACGACGGCTCGCTGCCGCTGTTTCTGGATGCCGGTGCCGCCGTAGTGACCCGCAGCGACTGCGTGATGAACTCGTCGCTGTGGGGCCTTGCCACCAGTGCCGATTTTGTGCTGGCCAACACCGTGGTAGAGGCAGCCGCCGTGAGCACCCTGAACGGCTCCTTCGTGCCGGTGCTGTGGTGGCTGCACGATGCCTTTGCAGGCTACCCGTTCATTGCGCACAAGATTCCCAAAACACTGGGCTCCAATGTGCATGTGTGCGCCGTAGGCTCCCACGCCACTGCCGCCATGCACTCGGTGCGGCCGGACTTCAGCATTGAACAGCTGATCTACGGTCTGCCGGACTATGCGCAGGAAAGCTTCCCGCCCTACGATATCAGCTATGCCGGCGGCAGGCCGCTGTTCGTGACCGTAGGTTCCTTTGAGCCGCGCAAGGGTCAGGATATTTTCTGCAACGCCATCCGCCTGCTAAAGCCCGAGGTGCGCCAGAAGGCTGCTTTCCTGTTCGTGGGCAAGGCGGCGGACAAGAGCCTGAAGAACGCCGTGGATGCACTGGTGGAGGACTACCCGGACACCGTTTTCTACCGCAAGCGTCTGGAACGGCCCGAGATCAAATCCCTGATGGATCAGTGCACCTGCGTGGTATGCGCTTCCCGCGATGATCCCATGCCAACCTTCGTCACCGAGGGCCTGATCTTCGGCAAGCCCTCCATCGTGTCGGAGCACACCGGCACCGCCGGGCTGATCACCGAGGGCGTGGACGGCTTTGTGTACAAAGACGACGACCCGGATCAGCTGGCAAAGGTGCTGGAACATGCTATTCTGCATCCGGAACAGCTGGCCGCCATGAAAGCTGACTGCCGGAAAATGTACGAGAAATATTATTCCAACGAAGCCTATGTTGCCACCCTGACACGGCTGGTGAACGAATCAACAGACTAAAAACAAGATAAAGGCAAGGGTCGATGTGTGCATCTGCCCTTGCCTTTTTATCATTCCATCAAAATTGCACAAGAAAATTCCAGTTCCGTTCACAAAGACACAGGCCGCGTGTGTTATACTTTTATCAAATCATTCCGCCTGAAAGGAGCCTGTTCTCTCTATGAGCCAACCCGCCTCTGCCGCACCTTCCCGCAAAAAGACAGTAATCTCGCTGCTGGTGCTCGCCGCACTTACCGGCATCATCGTGCTGCTGTTCAAGGACAACTGGGCCGAGATCACCGCAGCGCTTTCGCAGCTGTCCGCATGGCAGGTGCTGGTGGTGCTGGCCATCGGCCTCAGCTACCCGCTGCTGGAGGGGTGCGTGGCGTGGGTCATCGTGCGCAGCCGCATCCCGGGCTTCAGGCTCTGGCAGGGCATCGATACCGCGTGGTGCGGCACCTTTGGCAATGTGGTCACGCTGGGCGCAGGTGCAGTGCCGGTGCAGACATGGTATCTGCACCGCTGCGGCCTGCCGGTTGGCCCGGGCGTGGGCCTGATGACCCTGCAGTACGTGTTCCACAAAACCACCGTGCTGCTGTATGCCACGGTGATGCTGCTGTTTCAGCACAGATGGCTTGCCGCCAACACCACCGGTGTGATGAATTATCTGCCCATGGCATACGCTGTAGTGGCGGCCATCATTGTGGTGCTGGTGCTGGTGTGCGTATCGCCGCTGGTGCAGAACCTTGCCCGCTGGCTGATGCGTCTGCTGCCCAAAACGGAAAAATGGCAGCAGCGCCGCGCCGACTGGCAGCAGCAGCTGGATATTCTGGGCGAGGAGAGCCGCCGTCTGCTGGCAGATAAGCCCCACTGCGCTGAAATTCTGGCATTACAGGCGGTCAAGCTGTTCGGGCTGTTCTGCCTGCCCTACCTGTGCATCCGGTTCATGGGGCTTTCCCCTCTGAGCTTTTTGCAGGTGCAGCTGCTCACCAGCCTGATGCTGTTTTTGTCCAACGCCCTGCCCAATGTGGCCGGCATGGGCTCCATCGAGACGGCATTCCTGCTGGTGTTCGGCAGCTTTCTGGAGCGCGGCGAGGTGATGAGCGTGATGATGCTCTACCGCATCGCCAGCTATTATGTGGTGTTCGCCGCCAGCGCCGTGGGCTTCTTCTTTGCCCAGCGGCATCTGGGCCAAATGGGAGCGGAGCTGCCAAAGGAGGATTAACTCGCCATGAAAGATAAGAGCATCCTGTCCCGGTTCGGCATTGTCATTTTAGTGCTGCTTGCACTGGTGCTGATCTTTCCTTCCGCAAAGATCGACCTTGCATCCAGCATCGAGGCCAGCACACAGGCCAGTGTCCGGGTGGAGCACATTCAGAACTTTGCCCGCTCCGCAGAGATGGACGTTCAGCTGCTTTCTGCCGACGACCCTGCCTATCAGCAGATCGCAAACGTGCTTTCCGGCCTTACCTGTGTCAAGCGGTTCAACCAGCAGTATTCCTCCTACAGCCACGAATACCCGGTGGATTCCGTCACTGTGAGCTACTACGACGATGCCGAGAACAATAACCTCCTGTTCACCGTCTACTCCGATGGCACCGCCATCGTGAACAGCCAGTTCGTAAAGGTCAAAGCGCCCAAAGGCGGAGCGGAGGAAGTGTACCGGGAGCTGGCGGAGATCGTGAAGTAAACCCTCTCAGGCATCGCTGAGCGATGCCAGCTCCCCCGAAAGGGGGAGCTTCTTTGCATCTGGCTTAAACGTTTTTCTTCAAACCAAAAGTAGTATCTTTCCGTACTTGCGCATGAAGCTCGCCCTTCGGGAGAGCTGCCGCCGCAGGCGGCTGAGAGGGTCGTTTCCCTTATAAAAACAAAAAACGGGGCATGCAGGTGGTCAAGCTGCATGTCCCGTTTTTGTTTTTCTTTTGCACTTGGTGCGGTACCAATCACACCGAATGCCGCGCATCGAGCCGTGGGAGCAAACTAAAACCACAGCTCACTTGAAAAAGAGAATGGAATGGAGGAATTGGCGTTTGCGCAGCAATGAAAGCCCCAGTGGGGCTTTTAAGCCACAAAGCGGTCTTGCGTAAGCAAGATGGAGTGGCCTCGCCACGACAAACTTGGGGATCACCTGACACAGCTCCGCAGCTCTGCCATGGCGGATCCGGTTTTCGCAGAAGCCCTTGCAGAGGCTTCCGCTTTTCTGGTGCAACGTGGTTAGATTTGTCTAACCTCGTTGCGAGAACAGAATACCACAGCCGGTTAGTCTTGTCAACCCTTATTTTGCGATTTTTTTCGCAAAATAGGTGCACCGCCGGGATTTCGGCACTTTTTCTACATTCTGCCCAAAGAAAGCCCCTTGCTTTGGAAGAAAACCCACTTGTTTTCTATTGCATTTTAAAGTGGTTCTTGCTATTATAATAACGCAAGATTTTGTGGGCAGGTTTTCATTTTTGTCTACACCTTGTAGTTGGGGCTGCCGCAATCGGCAGTTCAAGACCGTTTTGCCCCCAGAAAGCCGCCATACAGAGCGGTTTTTCAAAGGCTCATTAGTTAGAAAACGCTAACTGCGTAATGGAGCAAGGAGGTTCCAATGATCAATTTTGAACAGTGGGAAGGCTTTGAGGGCCGTATCTGGAAAGAAGAAGTCAATGTGCGCGACTTCATCCAGAAGAACTACACCCCGTATGACGGCGACGAAAGCTTTCTGGCCGGCCCCACCGAGGCGACCGACAAGCTGTGGGGTGCCCTGCAGAAGCTGCAGAAGGCCGAGCGCGCCAAGGGCGGCGTGCTGGATATGGAGACCGAAGTGGTCAGCAGCCTGACTGCTTACGGCCCCGGCTATATCGACGAAAGCCTGAAGGATCTGGAGCAGATCGTGGGTCTGCAGACCGACAAGCCCCTCAAGCGCGCCTTCATGCCCTACGGCGGCATCAAGATGGCAGAGCAGGCCTGCACCACCTACGGCTACCAGCCCAGCGCCGAGCTGCACAAGATCTTTACCGATTATACCCGCACCCACAATCAGGCTGTGTTTGATGCCTACACCCCTGAGATGAAGGCGGCCCGCCACACCCACATCATCACCGGCCTGCCGGACACCTACGGCCGCGGCCGCATCGTGGGCGACTACCGCCGCGTGGCCCTGTACGGCATCGATGCACTGATCAAGTTCAAGCAGGAGGACTTTGCCAACTGCGGCGACGGCACCATGACCGACGACGTGATCCGCCTGCGCGAGGAAATCGCCCGCCAGATCAGTGCCCTGAAGGGCACGAAGAAGATGGCCGAGGCCTACGGCTATGATATCTCTCAGCCCGCAAAGAACGCCAAGGAGGCCTGCCAGTGGCTGTATTTCGGGTATCTGGCCGCCATCAAGACCCAGAACGGCGCTGCCATGAGCGTGGGCCGCATCTCCACCTTCCTTGATATCTATATCCAGCGCGATCTGGACAACGGCACCCTGACCGAGACCCAGGCTCAGGAGCTGATCGACCACATGGTCATGAAGTTCCGCATGGTCAAGTTTGCCCGCATTCCCAGCTACAACCAGCTGTTCTCCGGCGACCCCGTGTGGGCAACGCTGGAAGTGGGCGGCATCGGCATGGATGGCCGCAGCATGGTCACCAAGAACTGCTACCGCTTCCTGCACACGCTGGAAAACATGGGCCCCGCACCGGAGCCGAACCTGACCGTTCTGTACTCCTCCGCCCTGCCGGAGAGCTTCAAGAAATATGCCGCCAAGGTGTCCATCGATACCAGCTCTGTCCAGTACGAGAACGACGACGTGATGAAGCCCGTCTGGGGCGACGATTACTCCATCTGCTGCTGCGTGTCTGCCACCCAGACCGGCAAGGAGATGCAGTTCTTCGGTGCCCGCGCCAACCTTGCCAAGTGCCTGCTGTACGCCATCAACGGCGGTGTGGACGAGAAGAGCCACGAGCAGTGCGGCCCCAACTATGCCCCCATCACCAGCGAGTACCTGAACTACGACGAGGTGCTGCCCAAGTATGTCCAGATGCTGGACTGGCTGGCTGGCCTGTACGTCAATGTGCTGAACCTGATCCAGTATATGCACGACAAATACTACTACGAGGAAGCCGAGATGGCCCTTATCGACACCGACGTGCGCCGCACCTTTGCCACCGGCATTGCAGGCTTCTCCCACGTCATCGACTCCCTGAGCGCCATCAAGTACGCCAAGGTCAAGGTAGTGCGTGACGAGAGCGGCCTTGCCACCGGCTTTGAGACCGAGGGCGATTTCCCCAAGTACGGCAACGACGACGACCGCGCCGACGAGATCGGCGTGTGGCTGCTGCGCACCTTCCTGGAGATGATCAAGAAGCGCCACACCTACCGCAACTCTGAGGCTACCACCTCTATCCTGACCATCACCTCCAACGTGGTGTACGGCAAGTACACCGGCGCTCTGCCCGATGGCCGTGCCGCATTCACCCCGTTTGCTCCCGGTGCAAACCCCAGCTACGGCGCAGAGCAGAACGGCCTGCTGGCTTCCCTGAACTCGGTGGCAAAGCTGCCCTACCACTGGGCACTGGACGGCATCTCCAACACCCAGACCATCAACCCGGACGCTCTGGGCCACAGCGAAGGCGAGCGGGTGGAGAATCTGGTACAGGTCATGGACGGCTACTTCGATCAGGGCGCACACCACCTGAATGTGAACGTCTTTGGCAAGGAGAAGCTGCTGGATGCCATGGAGCACCCCGAGAAGGAGGAGTACGCCAACTTCACCATCCGCGTCTCCGGCTACGCCGTCAAGTTCATCGACCTGACCCGCGAGCAGCAGATGGACGTTATCTCCCGCACCTGCCATGCAGCCCTGTAACCCCATCGGCTATGTCCACTCGCTGGAATCCTTCGGCTCTGTGGACGGCCCCGGTGTGCGCTTTGTGGTGTTTTTGCAGGGGTGTGCCCTGCGGTGCAAATACTGCCACAACCCGGAAACGTGGGCTGCGGAGGGCGGCGAGGAATGGACGGCAGAAAAGCTGTTCCAGCGGGTCTACCGCTACCGCAACTACTGGGGCAAAAAGGGCGGCATCACGGTCAGCGGCGGCGAGCCGCTGCGCCAGATGGAGTTTCTGACGGCATTCTTCGAGCTGGCCCGCTCCAAAGGCGTGCACACGGCTCTGGATACCGCCGGGCAGCCCTTCCGGCCCGATGACCCGGATTATCTGGCCGGTTTCGACCGGCTGATGAAGTCCACCAGTCTGGTCATTCTCGACCTGAAGGAGATCGACCCGGAACGCCACCGGCAGCTCACCGGCAAAGACAATGCCAACATCCTTGCGATGGCGCGGCATATTTCTGACCTCGGCATCCCGCTGTGGATCCGGCATGTGCTGGTGCCCGGCCTGACCGACGACGAGGAGGGCCTGCGCAGGACCGCAGACTTCATCCGCAGCCTGAAAACGGTGCAGCGGGTGGAGGTGCTGCCCTACCACACGCTGGGCCTGTTCAAGTGGCAGAAGCTGGGCATCCCTTATCCACTGCCGGACGCCGTGCCGCCCACCGCGGAGCAGGTGAAGCGTGCAGAAGAACTGCTGGAAGTGAGCAGGTATCCCGGCTAAGCTCCTGATTTGAAAAACGACCGTTTCCGGTGTGCAGAATGCGCCGGGAGCGGTCGTTTTTTCTTGACTTCCCTTCTGTACACCGTTATAATGAAAAAAGTAAAAAAGGAGAAACAGCCATGCAGATTTTCAATACGCTGACCCGCCAGAAAGAAGAATTCGTGCCGCAGGTGCCCGGTGAATACCGCATCTATGTCTGCGGCCCTACCGTTTATAACTATATCCACATCGGCAACGCCCGCCCGCTGATCGTGTTCGATACCCTGCGCCGCTACCTTGAGTACCGCGGCAACAAGGTGTTCTATGTTTCCAACATCACCGATATCGACGATAAGCTCATTAAGAAGGGACAGGAAGAGGGCACCTCCATGAAGGAGGTCGCTCAGCGCTTTGAGGCCGAGTACCTCAAGGATGCCGCCGGCCTCAACTGCAAAAAGCCCACCGTGCAGCCCCGGGCTACCGAGCACATCCAGCAGATCCTGGATATCGTGAAGGATCTGATCGACTCCGGCCACGCTTATGTTGCCAAGAACGGCGATGTGTACTTCCGGGTGAAGAGCGATCCCGAGTACGGCAAGCTGAGCCATTTGAAGCTGGACGATTTGGAGAGCGGCAACCGTGAGCTGCGCAGCCAGATGGACGACGACCTGAAGGAGGACCCCGCAGACTTTGCCGTGTGGAAGGCCGCAAAGCCCGGTGAACCTGCATGGGAAAGCCCCTACGGCATGGGCCGTCCGGGCTGGCATATCGAATGCAGCGCCATGAGCCGCACCCATCTGGGCAAGACCATTGATCTGCACTGCGGCGGTCAGGACCTGATCTTCCCCCACCACGAGAATGAGATCGCACAGAGCGAGTGCGCCAACGGCTGCACCTTTGCCCGCTACTGGATGCACAACGGCTTCATCAACGTGGACAATCAGAAGATGTCCAAGAGCCTGCACAACTTCTTCACCGTGCGGGACGTGGCGGACATTTACGGCTACGAGCCCATCCGCTATTTCATGCTGACCGCAGGCTACCGGATGCCGCTGAACTACACCGTGGACCTCATCGAGAGCTGCAAGAACAGCCTGGAGCGCCTGTACACCTGCCGCGAGAATCTGGATTTTGCCCTGACCAAGGACACCTTTGGCACCGACGAGACCCTGAAGGAAAAGGCTGCCGAGGCCCGCACCAAGTTCTGCACTGCCATGGACGATGACCTGAACACCCCGGATGCACTGGCTGCCGTGTTCGATCTGGTCAAGGAGATCAACACTCTGTCGGCTGTTTCCTCCAAGGATGCCCTGCAGACCGCCGCCGCTGCGTTCGACGAGATCACCGGCGTACTGGGCCTGCTGTACAACCGCAAGAAGGACGAGGTGCCCGCCGAGGTGACTGAGCTGGTAGAGAAGCGTGCCGCCGCCAAGAAGGCCAAGGACTGGGCCACTGCCGATGCCATCCGTGCACAGCTGACCGAACTGGGCTGGGCGGTCAAGGACACCGCACAGGGCCCGCAGCTGAGCAAGCTCTAAATTAAAGTAAAGCTATTCGCGGCATGTTGCGGATGGCTTTACTTTTTTGCACGCATTTTCCATAATAAGGAAGAAGATCAGCTTTGCGGAGGGAACAGCAATGAAGGTCATGGTTTTTGACGTAGGAGGCACCGAGATCAAATATTCGGTCATGGACGAGCAGATGAACCGTTTCGATGCCGGTTCCGTGCCCACGCCGCAGGATACGCAGGAGCATTTTCTCGACACAATATACGCTCTGTATGCACCGCATAAGGATGAAGTGGACGGTATCGCCATGGCGCTGCCCGGCTTTGTGGATGCCAACACCGGCTATGTCTCCAACGGCGGGGCACTTCTGTACAACACCGGCACGCAGGTGGGGCAGCTGGTGCGCGAAAGATGCGGCTGCCGTGTCACGCTGGAAAACGACGGCAAGGCTGCAGCCATTGCAGAGTTGCGGGCCGGTGCCTTGCAGGGCTGCTGCAATGCGGCAGTGTTTATCATCGGCACCGGCGTGGGCGGCGGCATCATTGCCAATGGCCAGCTGGTGCGCGGCGTGCACTTTACCGCCGGAGAGTACAGCTTTGTGAACACCAACGCCGACGAGTGGGAGAATACCGAAAAAACCATGGCCTGTCAGTGCAGCACCAAATACCTGCTCAAGTGGTACCGCGCCCGCAAGGGCCTGCCCGCCGATGCCCCCATGAACGGTAAACTCTTTTTTGATGCCGCCAATGCCGCCGAGCCGGAAGCGCTGGAAGTGCTGGAACGGTTCTGCAAGATGGTGGCCGTGCAGATCTACAACCTGACCGTATTGCTGGATGTGGAAAAGGTAGCCATCGGCGGCGGCATCAGCAAGCAGCCGCTGCTGCTGGACGATCTGCGCCGGGTATATGCCGGGCTGTTTGCTTCCCGTGGGGAATCACCTTACATGATCGGTCTGCCCCGCTGCGAGATCGTGCCCTGCCATTTCAGCAGCGAAGCCAATCAGGTGGGAGCATTGTATACCTATCTGCAGGCGGAAAGCAAAACCATTTAATGGCTTCCGCTTCGCTCTAGCCATATTCAGCGGAACAATTATTTTTACAAAGCAAACTCCGGCAGACTGCGGTCTGCCGGAGTTTGCTTTTTCACAGGATAGGGCCGTATTGGAAAACGGCATCCTCCCTTAGATTTACTTATTGGTCAGCCGGTTGAAGTGCGGCTTTTCGTCTTCTTCCTTCTTCGGTTCCGGCTTTTCCGCCGGGGTCAGGCGCACCTCGGTCACACGGCGCTTGGCCGTGCGGGTAACGACACCGTCGTACTCGCCCAGCGTGAACCGGTCGCCCACCTTGGGCAGATGGCAGGTTTTTTCCTGCACCAGACCGTTCACCGTATTGGAATCGATGTCCTCATCCTCCGGCAGGCCCAGCCTCTCATACAGGTCGTCCACACCGGCACTGCCCAGCACGATCCAGCTGCCGTCCGACTGCCTGCGGAAGTCCTCGGTCGCTTCGTCGTGCTCGTCCCAGATCTCGCCTACCAGCTCTTCCAGAATATCTTCCAGCGTGATGATGCCCTCGGTACCGCCGTACTCGTCCACCACCACCGCCATGTGATGGTGCTGCTCGCGCAGGGTGCGCAGCAGCTGGGAGATCTGGGTGGAGCCGGTGGTATAAAGGGTGGGCTTCACAAGGTCTTCCAGCGTGGTATCCTTGCGCAGACGGCCAAGGTAAAAGTCCTTTTCATGTACCACACCGATGATGTTGTCAATGGTGCCGTGGTAGACGGGCAGACGGGAATATCCTGATTCCGCAAAGGTATCGGCCACCTCATCCAGCGAGAGATCGTCCTCCACTGCGATCACATCCACGCGGGGCGTGAGGATCTCCTCCACCTCCACATCGTCGAACTCAATGGCGCTGCGGATGAGCTGGCTTTCCCGGTCGGTCAGCTCGCCGTCGTTCTCGGCCTCGCTGACCATGGTCATCAGCTCACCCTCAGTGATGGTGTCCTCCTCGGTGCTGCGGATGAAATGCCCCAACAGGCGCTTCCACTGGGTGAACAGCCAGGTCAGCGGGGTGAACAGGATCATGAGCAGGTTCAAAAAGGGCGAAACCGCTGTGGCAACCGTCTCCGGCATCTCCTTTGCAAGGCTCTTGGGGGTCACCTCGCCAAAGATCAGAACCACAATGGTCAGCACGAAGGTGGACACCGTCGCGCCCCGCTCCGGGTCCAGCAGGCGGGTGAACAGCACTGTGCCAATGGATGCTGCGGCAATGTTAACGATATTGTTGCCGATGAGGATGGTGGAGAGCAGCTTGTCGTACTTTTCCGACATAGCCAGCACGCGGGCTGCTGCCGAATCGCCGTCCTCGGCGCGGCTTTTCAGGCGGATCTGGTTCAGGGAAGAAAATGCGGTCTCAGAGGCGGAGAAAAAGGCGGAAAATGCCACCAGAATGATCAGCGCCGCCAAAAGCGTAATACTGCCATCGTCCATAAAAAGGGAAATCACACTCAACTTTCTGTTTTTATTAAAGAACAGACTCCCTCAGTCTGCTTCGCAGCCAGCTCCCTCAAAGAGGGAGCCTTGCCGCGCGATGACGGAAGGAGTTCTTTCCGTATACAAAAATGTGCTCCCCATCGTTGCTGTTCCGCGATGAAAAGCACATCAATGTTATTTGTAATCATACCATATTCTGTACGGTGGTGCAAGCTTTCTTGCCGCAAAGTCCGTACAGAACAGGTAAAATTTACATTATCGCAGGGTCAAAGCGCCATTCTCGCAGTCTACCGTCAGGGTGTTGCCCTCGGTATAGCTGCCCTGAATGATGGCCTTGGCGATCAGGGTCTCCACGCGGCTCTGGATGAACCGCTTGATGGGGCGTGCGCCATAGACGCTGTCGTAAGCAGAATCGATGATGAAGTCCTTGGCAGCGGTGGTGACCTCCAGCTTGAGGTGCTTGCCCTCGTCCATGCGCTTGCGCAGATCCTGCAGCTGCAGATCCACGATCCTGCGCATCTCGTCCTTGGTCAGGCTCTTGTAGTAGACGATCTCATCCAGACGGTTCAGAAATTCGGGGCGGAACTTGCTCTTCAGCAGCTGGTCGATCTGGTGCTTTGCTTCCTCGCTCAGCTCGTTGGAGCCGTTGGCACGGCGCTGCTCCAGATCGTTCAGGATGATGTCGCTGCCCAGATTGGAGGTGAGGATGATGACCGTGTTCTTGAAGTCCACGGTGCGGCCCTGACTGTCGGTGATGCGGCCATCGTCCAGCACCTGCAGCAGGATGTTGAACACATCGGGGTGGGCTTTTTCCACCTCATCGAACAGCACCACACTGTAGGGCTTGCGGCGCACAGCCTCGGTCAGCTGGCCGCCCTCTTCGTAACCGACGTATCCCGGAGGCGCGCCGATCAGACGGCTGACGCTGAACTTCTCCATATACTCGGTCATATCGATTCGCACCATGTTGCGCTCGTCGTCAAACAGGGCCTGTGCCAGTGCCTTGGCCAGCTCAGTCTTGCCAACGCCGGTGGGGCCGAGGAACAGGAAGCTGCCGATGGGGCGGTTGGGGTTGGCGATACCGGCGCGGCTGCGCAGGATGGCCTCGCTCACCTTGGTCACAGCCTCGTCCTGACCGATGACCCGCTGGTGCAGCACATCGTCCAGATGCAGCAGCTTCTCGCGCTCACCCTCCACCAGTTTCTCCACCGGGATGCCGGTCCAGCGGGCCACGATGCGGGCGATCTCCTCATCGGTCACGCGGTCACGCAGCAGGCTGTCCTCCTTCTTGGCGGCGGCGATCTTCTCTTCCTCTTCCAGCTGTTTCTGCAGCTGGGGCAGCTTGCCATATTTCAGCTCAGCGGCCTTGTTCAGGTCGTACTCGCGCTGAGCCTTTTCAATGTCGGCATTGGTCTGCTCGATCTGCTCACGCAGGGATTGCACCTTGCCGATGGCGTTCTTCTCGTTCTCCCACTTTGCCTTCATGCTGCGGAACTTGTCCTGCAGCTCGGCCAGCTCCTTTTCCAGATCCTTCAGGCGGCTCTGGCTCAGGGCATCGGTCTCCTTTTTCAGGCTCACCTGCTCGATCTGCAGCTGGGTGATGCGGTGGGCCAGATCGTCCATCTCGCTGGGCATGCTGTCCATCTCGGTCTTGATCATGGCGCAGGCTTCATCCACAAGGTCGATGGCCTTATCCGGCAGGAAACGATCCGTGATATAGCGGTCGGAAAGGGTGGCAGCGGCGATCAGGGCGCTGTCGTTGATCTTCACGCCGTGGAACACCTCGTAGCGTTCCTTCAGGCCGCGCAGGATGGAGATGGTGTCCTCCACGGTGGGCTCATCCACCTGTACCGGCTGGAAGCGGCGCTCCAGAGCGGGGTCTTTCTCGATATACTGGCGGTACTCGTCCAGCGTGGTGGCACCGATGCAGTGCAGCTCGCCCCGGGCCAGCATGGGCTTGAGCAGGTTGCCTGCGTCCATGGCACCATCGGTCTTGCCGGCACCCACGATGGTGTGCAGCTCATCGATGAAGAGGATGATCTTGCCCTCGCTCTTCTTCACCTCGTTCAGCACGCTCTTCAAGCGCTCCTCGAACTCGCCGCGGTATTTTGCACCGGCCACCAGAGCGCCCATGTCCAGACTGAACACGATGCGGTCCTTCAGGTTTTCGGGCACATCGCCGCGCACGATACGCTGTGCAAGACCCTCTGCAATGGCGGTCTTGCCAACGCCGGGCTCACCGATCAGGCAGGGGTTGTTCTTGGTCTTACGGGACAGGATGCGGATCACGTTGCGGATCTCCTGATCACGGCCGATGACGGGGTCCAGCTTCTGCTTGCGGGCAAGGTCTACCAGATCCTGACCATACTTCTGCAGGGCGTTGTAGGTCTCCTCGGGATTGTCGTTGGTCACACGCTGGTTGCCGCGCACTGCTGTGAGCTGCTGCAGGAACTTATCTTTCGTGATGCTGAACGCACGGAACAACTCGGTGGTGTTCTGGGTCTGCTCGTCCAGCAGACCCAGGAACACATGCTCCACGCTGATATAGTCGTCCTTCATGGCCTTGGCTTCTCGGGCGGCGGCGCTGAGCACCTTATCGGTGGCCTGCGAGATATAGACCTTGTCGGGGTCACGGCCGGAGCCGGAGACCCGGGGCAAAGCCGAAAGCTTTTCGGCCACGGCGGCAGCAAAGCTGCCGGGGTCAACATTCAGCTTCTGCAGCAGCTGCGGGATCAGGCCCTGCTCCTGCGAAGCGAGGGCGTGCAGCAGATGTTCAGGTTCCAATTGATTGTGCTGGTACTCCACAGCCAGCTGTTGCGCTGCCTGCAGAGCCTCCAGCGTTTTCTGTGTATATTGATTGGTATTCATAAAGTCAAGCCTCCATTCATACCGGAAGGTTTATTTTAGCGGACACGATAGTCATCTGCTAAAAGCCCGGTGCAGAGATGCTGCCGAACGGGAAGCAGCGGCTATTCTTCAGTTGTTTCACGGTTTCGTGCACCTCCTGCCGAACTGGTTTTACTTGTTTTAGCACTCTATCTGTTCGACTGCTAAAACTATACTCCTGTTTTCCCACTTTGTCAATAGGGTTCATAAAAAGTTTGCAAATCACAGTTTTTGCTAGAAAAAACACGCAGCCTTGCCATACCGTTCGTCGCGTAAGCGACTTAAAATCGGCGCAACACAAAAAATCCTCTAGCGCAGCGACTTGGATTTTTTGTATGGAGCCCATCCGCTTTGGGATTATTAAGGGCGAGCAGCCCTTAGTTTGCAACGGCGACGACCGCGGCCGGCGGCCGAAACAGGAAGGAGCTGTTGGGGCAGCGGCCTGCAGGATGCGAGTGCCACGCAAGGCACGAAGCAGACGCAGGGAGCCGCAACCCGCCGCCTCCCGCGCCTCGAAAGTAGCGGGTGCTTTTCTGGTTCTCTTTTGGCACGCAAAAGAGAACTTGTCCGGTGGAGAAGAATTGCATAAAAGTCAAGAAATCTGTTCCACTCGAATACGCTCTGTATGGGAAGCATTGCTCTAAAAAAAGAACCCCAAAAAATCCATAGATTTTCTGGAGTTCAAAAATTCATATAATGTGATCTCAGCCCTGCTTTTTCCAGCGGCGCATCACGCCCATGCCCAGCGCATAGGGGCCGGTGTGCACGGCAATGGTGCAGCCGATCTGCAGCAGGCCCACTTCGCACTGTGCGCCGGGGTACTTTGCACGCAGGGCCGCGCGGGTCTGCATCCACAGGCGCTTGCCTTCCTCTTCGTCGTAGCCGTAGCCTACGGTGATGCGGTAGTCGTCCGGGGTGCCGCCGTGGGCATCCAGATAGTTCATCAGCTGTTCCAGCGCTTTTTCAAAGCTCTTCTGTCGGCCGCGTGCCACACCGCCGGAGAAGATCTCGCCATCCTTGAACAGGATCATCGGCTTGATGCCCAACATGTTGGCTGCACGGCCCGTCACCTTGCCAATGCGGCCGCCCTTGATGAGATAGTCCAGATTGCCTACCGTGAAGAAGATCTGGTTGGTAGCTTTCTCTGCTTCCAGCCATGTCACGGTCTCGTCCAGCGTGCAGCCCGCGTCCCGCATGGCCACGGCGTTTTCCACCATGGTGGACTCGGTAACGGTAGCCGCCGCGCTGTCAATGACCTCAATGCGGGCATCGGGGAAATCTTCCAGCACCAGATCCCGGGCATTGCGGGCGCTGCCCACACAGCCGCTCATCTTGCTGGTGAACACCAGACACAGCACATCCCGGCCAGCAGCAGCATGGGCACGGAATGCCTGCTCAAAGTCCTCAATGGAAGCAAGGCTGGTTTTGGGGTAGGCCGAAGGGTTGTCCACCATGAACTGGTAGAAGTCCCGCACGGCGATCTCCTTGCCTTCTTTGCGGTAGTGCTCGCCGTCCAGCGAGACATAGAAGGGCACGACCTCGATTTGGAGCTGTTTGGCAGTGTCCAGCGTCAGGTCGCATGCGCTGTCGGTAATGATATCAAACATCTGTGACGCTTCCTTTTCTGAATCATTCAGGAGCTTTGCAGGGGATCATACGTGGTGGATATAAGCCTCACGCTCGGCACCCACAGAGATGTAGGTGATCTTGCAGCCGACAGCCTTTTCCAGATATTCCACGTAATCGCGTGCTTCCTTGGGCAGGTCTTCCCACTTGCGGGCTGCGGTGATATCACAGTGCCAGCCGGGCAGGTACTCCACCACGGGCTGTGCGGTGTCCAGAGCTTCGCCCATGGGGAAGCGGGTGGTGGTGCTGCCATCGGTCAGCTTGTAGGCAGTGACCATGGGGATCTTTTCCATGTAGTCCAGCACGTCCAGCAGGGTCAGAGCAACTTCATCGCAGCCCTGGCAGAACACGCCGTAGCGGCTTGCCACCAGATCGATGGGGCCAACGCGGCGGGGACGGCCGGTGGCTGCACCGTACTCGTGGCCAGCCTCACGCAGGTCGTGCTTTTCCTCTTCGGTCATAGCCAGCTCGGCAGTGAAGGGGCCGTCACCCACGCAGGAGGAGTAAGCCTTCATCACGCCGATGGAGTTGTGCAGCTTGTGGCCCGGGATGCCTGCGCCGATGGGAGCGTAAGCACCGATGACGTTGGAAGAGGTGGTATAGGGGTAAATGCCGAAATCGATGTCGCGCAGAGCGCCCAGCTGAGCCTCGAACAGGACCTTCTTGCCTGCAGCGTCTGCATCGGCCAGATACTGGCCCACATCGCAGATGTAGTCCTTGAAGATGGCGGCATACTTTTCGAGCCATGCCCACATCTCATCCACGCTGATGGGAGCTGCGTTGTAGCTGCCCTCCATGACCAGATTCTTGGAATCCACCATGGTGACCAGGCGCTTCTTCACAGCGTCGTCCAAATGCAGCAGGTCGCCCATGCGCAGGGTCTTCTTCATGTACTTGTCGCCGTAAGCGTAGGCAATGCCGCGCTTGGTGGAGCCGAACTGTGCGCCGGTCTTGGACAGACGTGCTTCTTCCAGACCGTCCTGCTCCACATGGTAGGGCATGGTGATGGTTGCACGGTCGGAGATCTTCAGGTTTGCCGGGCTGATCTCAACGCCCTGCTCCCGCAGCTTGTTGATCTCGCCGTCCAGATGATGCGGGTCGATGACCATGCCGTTGCCCATAACGCAGACCACGTTCGGACGCAGGATGCCGGAGGGCAGCAGATTCAGCACGAACTTGCCGCGCTCGTTCTTGACCGTGTGACCGGCGTTGTTGCCGCCCTGATAACGTGCAACGATGTCATACTCCTGGCTGATGAGGTCGACCATGCGGCCCTTGCCTTCATCGCCCCAGTTGATACCCGTAATTGCAGTAAGCATAATAAATGACCTCTTTATCATTTTTTCAAAAGACAGCCTTTTCCGTGCACCTTGCCCGGGATACGCCACCTTGGGAAAACACATCAGCAGGCATACACAAAACACATACCAATGCAAGTATAGTATAGCACAGATCGCCGTGCAAAAAAAGAGGAAAACACAGCTTTTGGCTGCGTTTTCCTCCAAAAAAGTGTGCGCAAAATTGTGCGTTCAGCTGCGGGGGTTCTCAAGGTCGGCACGGCGGGTCACCTTGTGGATGGTGCCGTCCGGCTCCTGAATGGAGGTGTTGGCCAGCTGCGCGCGCAGGCTGGCCTTCATGTCGTCGATGTATTCGCGGCGCAGGGCCTGCTGCTCTGCCTTTTCGGCCTCGGTCAGGCCGGTGGTCTTGCTCTTTTTTGCCAGCTCGTTGATGCGGGCGATCTTTTCCTGTGTCATGGTGCCTCCTGTATTTTCAAGCGGAATATGTTATAATAAGAAAGCAAACCCTCTCAGTCATTGCTGTGCAATGCCAGCTCCCCCGAAAGGGCGAGCTTTTTAAGGAATTTTCTCAATCAGTATAGCAAAGGATGATAAAAATGGCAACTCAATTGAATTTTGCACAGCAGATGGATGCCGTGCTCAAAACGCTGGACGGCACCCGGCCGCGCCTTTTGCTCCACGCCTGCTGCGGCCCCTGCTCCAGCGCAGTGCTGGAACAGCTGTGCCAGTATTTTGAGATCACAGTGCTTTACTATAACCCCAACACATGGCCTGCAGAGGAATACCACCGCCGCGGCGAAGAGCTGAAGAAGTTCGTGGCAGCAGCCCATCCTCTGGGCGTGACCGTGGTGGAGGATCACTACGACCCGCAGGAGTTCTACTCTGCTGTCACCGGCCTTGAAAACGAGCCGGAGCGGGGCAGTCGGTGCACGGTCTGCTACCGGCTGCGGATGCGCCGGGCGGCGCAATACGCCAGTGAGAACGGCTTCGACTGGTTCACCACCACACTGTCCATCAGCCCGCATAAAGATGCCAAGCGCATCAATGCCATCGGGCAGGAGCTGGAAGCCGAGTTCGGCGTAAAGCATCTGCCTTCGGACTTCAAAAAGCACAACGGCTATCTGCGCAGCCTGCAGCTTTCGGAGGAATACGGCCTGTACCGGCAGGATTACTGCGGGTGCGAGTTCAGCGCGAAGGCCAGAGGCATTGAGAAATAACCCTCTCAGTCATTGCTGTGCAATGCCAGCTCCCCCGAGAGGGGAGCTTTTTCTACTTCCCAACGGTTATTTTCTTTACTGAAAAGAGAATACCAAACGGTTTTAGCGCATAAAGCTCCCCCCTTCGGGGGAGCTGGCGCGATAGCGCCTGAGAGGGTTTATTCCTCCGGCAATCTAGCCACCAGCAGGGTGAACACGATCAGGCCCACGCAGGGCACGATGTTGGAGGCCATACCGGCGGCAAGGCCCACCTTTTCGGCTACGATGCCAATGATCCACGGCATGAGGATGGCACCGCTGGATGCCACCGGCAGCATGATGCCCATGCTGGTCACGCTGGTCATGCGGCCCGCGCTGGCCACAGCGGTGGGGTTCAGGCCCGCCATGGAGAACGCAAACGCAAACAGCAGCACGATGGCCATGACCTGCGTGTGGGCCATGACCAGCAGCACATAAAAGATCGTACACAGCACGCTCATGCCCACCATGGCCTTGCGCGGGCTCTTGAACGGGAACACGAATGCGATCAGCAGACGGGCCACCAGCGTGGCACCCCACATGACCGTGACGGTGTAAGCCGCCAGTGTGCCCGCAATGATGCCGCTGCCCTTGAAGTAAGTGACCATCCAGCCGTTGACGCTCTGCTCTGCAGCGTTCTGGAAGAACAAAAGGCCGGTCAGCATCCAGAACCGTACCGAACGCAGAAAGCTCCAGTCAATGGCCTGCTTTTCCTTGGCATTCTTGGCCTTGCCGCCGCCCAGCGGGGTAAAGGCATATACCAGCCACAGCACAAGTCCCAGTGCCGCCAGCAGGAACACCGCCAGCTCAGTGCTCACCTTCGCCGCTGCCGCAATGAGGAAGGGGCACAGCAGCGCACCGCAGGCGTAGCAGCTGTGCATCAGGTTCATGCCGCGGGTGCGGTCGGCAGAGTGATCGCTGACCAGAATGGTGCAGGTGTTGATAACACTGCCCTTGGCAATGCCCACCACAAAGAAAGCTACTGCCAGCAGGATCTCTACACCGGTCAGGCCCATGATGCCGTAGCCCACCGCATAGCCGATGGTGAGCAGCATCACACTGGGCAGCATACCGATGAGCAGGCCTGCCAGCAGATTACCCACACTCATAAGTGAGAGCAGGGTGCCGGTCATGCCGTAGGCAAAGCCGTAGCGCTCCTGCAGCAGGCTGACCACCACGCCCGCACTGATGGCACAGATGCCACTGAAGAAGAAAGTAAGAAAGCCTGTATTCCGCAGGCGTGCAGACTGTTGTTCCATAATCGTCCTCTTTCTGTGAAAATATCCTCCCTCTATTTAACCATAATTCCGCATCATTGCAACCGGATTTTCTTACAAAAAGTTGCAAAAAGCCCGCCGGGCATCGCTGCACGGCGGGCTTTGGTTTTTACAGTTTACTCTGCCTTGGTCTCGGGCTTTGCCTCAGCCTTGGCTTCCGGCTTTGCTGCGGGAGCAGCAGCGGGAGCGGCGGGCTTCACCACGGGCTTCGGGGGATTGGGGTCATCCTTCAGCGGGAAGAGGATGATGTGCTTGGGGCACTTCTGGGCACACATGCCGCAGCCCTTGCACTTGTCATAGTCGATGCGGGCCACGCCGTCCACCACGTGGATAGCGTCGAACTTACAGGTGCGCTCGCACATACCGCAGGCAATGCAGGAGGTGGTGCAGGCCTTCATGGCCACAGGACCCTTGTCCTTGTTGGAGCACATGACCACCGGCTTGCGCGGGCCGCCCACGTCGATCATGATGACCTGCTTGGGGCAGATGTTTGCGCAGGCACCGCAGCCGGTGCACTTGTCCTTGTCCACCTTGGCAACACCGTCCACAATGTGGATAGCATCGAACTTACACACCTTGGTGCAGTCGCCCAGACCAATGCAGGCAAAGGAGCAGGTCTTGGGGCCGCCGTACAGTGCAGCAGCGGCTGCACAGGTCTGGATGCCCTTGTAATCATAAGCAGGCTTGCAGTGCTCGGAATTGCCCTGACACTGGACAACCGCCTTCTTTTCCACAGCGCTGGCCGTGCCGCCCATGATCTTGGCAATGGCAGCGGCAGCCTTGGGGCCGCCGGGTGCGCACTTGTCGCAGGGCACGCCGTCCATGACCACAGCCTTTGCGTAGTCCGCACAGCCTGCGTAGCCGCAGCCGCCGCAGTTTGCACCGGCAAGGCAGTTGGTAACTTCTTCAATGCGGGGGTCTTCCTCCACCGCCATGAACTTGGACGCTGCGACCAGAACGATCGCGCCGACTGCGCCCACGATGGTACACAGGATAACAGCAGATACAATATTCATAATCCTGTTCCTCCCTTACAGCGTGACATTGAACAGGTTTTCGACGATGCCGCCGAAGCCCATGAAGGACAGGCTGGTGATTGCTGCTGCGATCAGGGTGATGGGCAGGCCCTTGAAGGGTGCCGGGGGATCGCAGGCTTCCACGCGCTTGCGCACGCCGCTGAACATGACCATGGCCAGCATGAAGCCGCAGCCTGCGCCGATGGCACAGACCAGAGCCTCAATGTAAGCAACACCGAAGCCCATAGCAGCCACATCTGCGCCGTAGTCGCCCACGACCAGAATGGTGACAGCCAGAACACAGCAGTTGGTGGTGATCAGGGGCAGATAAACGCCCAGAGAGTTATACAGTGCAACCACGTACTTCTTGAGGAAGATCTCGATGAACTGCACCAGAACAGCAATGACCAGAATGAACACGATGGTCTGCAGGTAGCTCAGACCAGCCGGGTCCAGAATGAAGATCTGGATGGGGAAGGTAACGGCCGTTGCCATGAACATGACGAAGATGACGGCACCGGACATACCAACCGCAGAATCCAGCTTTTTGGAAACGCCCAGGAACGGGCAGATACCGTAGAACTTCACCAGCACGTAGTTGTTGACCAGGATCATGCTGAAGAAGATCGCAGCGAGTTTTACTAACATCTTATTCTGCCTCCTTCTTCAGGTTATCAAGGTCGCAGCAGCTCTTGCGCTCGATGCGGGCATCCAGCTTACCTTCCAGCCACACACAGCCGGCCATCAACAGGCCAAAGCAGAAGAATGCGCCGGGGGCCTGCGTCATGATGGAGACCTTGGCAACGCTTTCCGGGATCACCTGGAAGCCCAGCCATGTGCCGCTGCCCAGGATCTCACGGATGGATGCCATCAGGGTAGCGGTGAGGGTGTAGCCAACGCCCATGCCCACGCCGTCCAGTGCGGAGTCCACGATGCTGTTCTTGCAGGCGAACATCTCGGCACGGCCCAGAATGATACAGTTGACAACGATCAGGGGCAGGAACACACCCAGAGCGTTGTACAGGCTTTCCATGTAAGCCTGCATGAACATCTGAACGATGGTCACGAAGCTTGCGATAATGACGATGTAGCAGGGCAGATGCACCTTGCCGGGGATCACCTTGCGCAGCAGGGAGATCATGATATTGGAGCACACCAGCACGAAGGTGAAGGCGGCACCCATGCCCAGAGCGCTGGAAACTGCAGTGGTAACTGCCAGAATGGAGCAGGTACCCAGAACCAGACGCAGAACGGGGTTTTCTTTGATAATGCCGTTGGTAAGGATGCTTACCTTGGACTTATTTTCTTGTGCCATTTCTTACCAACCTCCTTTACGCCAGCTCGTTGTAGCAGTTGACACAGTCATTGATGGCAGCAAACAGAGCGGTGGACGAAATGGTTGCGCCGCTGTAGGCATCGTAATCCTGATTCATCACAATGTTCTGGGTGCCGTCCATGCCGTCGAACTGCGCCAGGAAATCGTCACTGCTCACGTTGGAGCCGATGCCCTTGGTCTGGGTGGAAGCGTCCACCCAGATGCCGGTCTCGGCGCCGTTGGCGTCGAAGCCCATGATGACGGTCAGGATGCCGCCGTCAAAGCCCTTTTCCTCGGCCTTGATGGCAGTGCTGCCGTCCGGAGCTTTGACCACGCCGGTGATGCCGGCGGTGGTGTAATCGGTCACTTCTTCCAGCTCGCTGGCATCCGAAACGGAGGGCAGCACGCCGACATAAGCGGCCAGAGTGGTGCGCTTGGTGTTCTCGGCAATGACCGGGGCGGTCATACCGTTCACCAGTGCCAGCAGCAGGCTGGCGATCAGGGAGATAACGCTCAGCACAACAATGGGCTTGATGGTGCTCTCCCAGTTGGAAGACTTACTCATTTGCCAGCACCCTCCTTTGCTTTCTTTGCAGGCTTAATGTAGCCATACGGGGTCTGACGGGTCAGATCGTTGATGTAGGGGACCCACAGGTTCATGAACAGCAGTGCGAAGGACACGCCCTCGGTGTAGCTGCCCCAGTAACGGATGGCAAAGGTGACGATGCCCAGTGCCACGCCGTACACCAGCTTGCCCTTCAGGGTGAAGGGGCTGGTAACGTAGTCGGTAGCCATGAACACGGCACCGAACAGCAGGCCGCCGCTCAGCACGGCAACCAGAGCCTCGTGCACGCTGTGGGTAGCAATGAGGTAGAACACGAACATGCTGCCGACGTAAGAAGCCGGGATGGCGATGCTGATGGTCTTGGTGGCCACCAGATAAATCAGGCCCAGCACGATGGCCAGTGCGCAGGTCTCGCCCAGCACACCGCCGTGGATGCCCATGAACAGATCCAGCAGGCTCAGCTTGGACTTATCGGCCACAGCCAGCGGGGTAGCGCTGGACAGCTGATCCACCGCTGCATCCGGGAACACCCACTTGTTCATGGAACCGGCAAAGCTGATGAACAGCACGATACGGCCCACCAGAGCGGGGTTGGCAAAGTTCATGCCGATGCCGCCGAACAGCTGCTTGACGATGACGATGGCCACCAGATCACCGATGATGAGCTGGCCGATGGGCATGCCCACGGGCACGTTCATGGCCAGAATGATGCCGGTGACGACGGCGGACAGGTCGCTGATGGGGTTGGGCTTCTTGAGCAGCTTGCAGTACAGCCACTCAAAAGCCACACAGGCCACCACGGACACGGCTGTTACCAGCAGTGCACGCATACCAAAAATGATGGCAGAGGCCACCACGCAGGGGCACAGGGCGACGATCACGTTGGCCATCAGGCTCTGGGTGGTCTCTTCGCTGCGCACATGCGGGGAAGCCGAAACAATAAGCTTCGTATCCATTACTTATTGCCTCCTTTTTTGATTTCACCAAGGTAGAACGCCTTTGCCAGACTCATCATCTGGGTAACAGGGCGCTTTGCCGGGCAGACGAACGAGCAGCTGCCGCAGTTGAAGCAGTAGTCTGCATGCAGCTTGCCCAGCTCCTGCACATCGCGTGCAGCGTATGCCTGATTGACCTCCACAGGCTCCAGACCCATGGGGCAGTACTCCACGCAGCGGCCGCAGCGGATGCAGGGATTCACCGGTGCAGGCTCTGCAGCGGCCTTGCTCAGGAAGATCAGGCCGGAGGTGGTCTTGGTGGTGGGGTAGCTCAGGTTCTCCACAGCGGGGCCCATCATGGCACCGCCGGCAACCACTTTGCCCAGTTCGCCCTTGACACCCGCAAAATCAATGATGTCCTGATAGGCAGTGCCCACGGGGACAACGATGTTCTGGGGCTTTGCACAGGCATCACCGTCCACGGTGATGGTGCGCTCGACCACCGGCATACCGGTAGCCAGATACTTGCCAAGGGTGGAGACGCTGGTCACGTTCATGACGATGGCGCCGGCATCTGCAGGCAGACCGCCGTGGGGCACTTCGCGGCCCAGACATTTTTCAATAAGGATCAGCTCTGCGCCGGTGCCGTAGACACTGGGCAGGGGCTTGACCTCGATGGTGCTGTCGCCATTGGTCTTTTTGCACAGCAGGTCGATGCACTCGGGCTTGTTGTTCTCAATGCCGATGACGCACTTCGGGATGCCGGTGTACTGCAACACGGCCTTGATGCCGCGGATGATATCATCGCTGCAGTTCAGCATCTCCTGCGTATCGCTGGTCAGCCACACTTCGCACTCGGAAGCGTTGATCAGCAGGGTATCCACCTGCTGCTTGGGCTGCAGCTTTACGTCGGTCGGGAAGCCTGCGCCGCCCAGACCGACCAGGCCGCACTCACGCACAGCCTTGAGGAAGCTGGCCTTATCGGTCACTTCCGGTGCCTTGACAGCCGGGTCCACGGTCTGTTTGCCATCGGTCTTGATTACGACAGAGTCGCACATGCGGCCATTGGACAGACGGAAGGGCTCCACTGCGGCAACCGTGCCGGAGACACTGGAGTGGATGTTTGCAGAGACGAAGCCGCCAGCCTCGCCGATCTTGGTGCCAACGAACACCTCGTCGCCCTTTTTGACCAGAGCTTTGGCGGGAGCGCCGATATGCTGGCTCATGAGGATGCGTACCTGCGCGGGCAGAGGCATCGGGATCGGTTTGCTTGCAGCAGTTGCCTTGTCATGCGGCGTATGCGCGCCAAGCGCCGCACGTTTCAGCTTGTTCAACATGGAATTCAAATCCCCCATTCTGCTTGAATTGCCGCCCCCACGCCCATGCAGGCGCACTGGTACAGGGACAGCAGCTGCTTAACATGTTTATTGTATCATTTTGGCGTGGGAAGTCAACGACAATGGCACAAAAATGATGTATTTTCCTGAACTTTCTTTTCATTTTTTCGTGGTTATATACAACTAACCACCGTATTTTTCTTCCTGTATCCGGTGTTTGCCTTTGCAGACGAAATATGGTATACTATTGTCAACATTCACTTGCGGAACGTCCCCCGCTCCGCGCAAGACTTTTCCAAGGAGGCTTGAAACGATGAAGGTTCTCAAAGCACTGCTCGCCGTCCTCACTGCTCTGGCGGTGGCCCTGACCGCCGCCCTGCTGCTTGTTCAGGATAAAAACGCGCCCCGCTATATCCAGATCTACGAAAACGAGCAGTAACACCCGTCTTGCACAAAAAGCATCCCCCAGCCTGAGCGGCGCGCCGCTGCCCGGGCTGGGGGATGTGTTGTTTTATGGCATACAAAAAACACCGCCGGGTCTCCCTCAGCGGTGTTTTTAAGCAAAATATTCCTTTTAGTAATCTTTTTCGCAGCCCAGCAGGTATTTCATGTGCTCAAAGGTGCGGTCATGTCCAAGGTCGCGCACCATTTTCAGCAGCTCTTCCAGCAGGGCACGGGTCTCCGGGTGGAGCAGGTAGTGGGTCTTGCTGCGCTCGTAGTATTCCCACGGGGAAGCATCGGTGTACTTGTCGCCCAGATAGATCTGGCTTGCGGCCACGCGGTCGCACACCATCTCGCACACATAGCGCAGGGGCATCTTCATGCCGGCAAGGCCCACCTTCCGGGTGCTGTAGTCGATCCAGTATTCCAGATGGTGCTTGTTGCGGCCCTTGTGGTGCAGCCACGCGGAGGAATAGCCCCGCGCCAGACGTTCCGCTTCGTTGGGGCTGTGGTCACCCTGATAATAGATGCAGCCCGGAATGAACTCGGTAGGGCTGTACTTGCTCAGGTCGTGGGCAAGGCCCTGCTCATAGAGCCCGCAGGCAAAGCAGTATTTCATCACCAGCAGCTTGTGCCGGGTGATGGTCTCAAAATGGCCCTTGATGTTCATGCTGTTATTTCCTCCACTGCACCGTGATACGTCCCTCTTTCAGCCCGCGCAGATCATTGCTTTCGGAAAAATCCTCCCGGTCCATGGTCAGGTTGGGGTTGTAGTAGGGGTCGTGCAGAATGTTCGCCTTGCCGTGCACGGCATACAGCCGCTGCTGCTCGGCGGCAAAGCGCCGGGCCTTCACCGGGTCTTTTTCGTCGCCGCCGCGGCTCTTGCTCTCGTAATGGGTCAGCTGAGCATAGGGTGTCCACGCAATGCGGTATCCTGCATCCCGCACCCGCAGGCAGAAATCCACATCGTTGAAGGCCACCGCAAAGGCTTCGTCCAGACCGCCCACTTCGTCCCACACGCTGGTCTTTACCAGCAGGCAGGCACCGGTGACGGCGGAAAAGTCCTGCACCGTTGCAGCGCGGAACATGTAGCCGCTGCCGCCCGCCTTGCGGTATTTGTGGCTGTGGCCCGCGTAGCCGCCAAGGCCGGTCACAACGCCTGCATGCTGCAGGGTCTCGTCCGGGTAAAAAAGCTCTGCGCCGCAGATGGCCGCGCCGCCGGGGTGAGCACACTGCCGCAAAAGCTCCGTGAGCCAATCCGCATTGCGCACCTCCACGTCGTTGTTCAGCAGCAGCAGGTAATCCCCGCTGGCGTACTGCCGGCCAAAGTTGTTGATGCCGGAGAAGTTGAAGCCCTTCTGCGGGTAGTTGACCACCTGCAGGCCGTCGTAGCGCTGCCGGGCTTCCTTATAATAGGTAAAGGTGGCCGGGTCGGTGGAGTTGTTCTCGATGACAATGACCTCAAAGTTCTCCCAGCTGGTTTTGGTCCAGATGCTGTGCAGGCACTTTTCCAGATCGTCGGTGTGGTCCTTGTTCGGGATGAGGATGCTTACCTTCGGGTCGCCCACGATGTCCCACTTCACCCGGTAGGTACTGGGGAACAGGCCATCCTCCACGGTGCCGGTGCGTCCGGTGCGGGCCAGATGGTCGGCCAGCGCCTTTTTGGCTGCTGCCGCCACATAGGGCTTGGCATCGGTGCCGCCGGAGGTGGAGCCTGCGTGCACCCGCCAGTAGTACAGCACCTGCGGCACATGGGCCGCGCCGCTGGTCTTTTCCACAAGGCGCAGGAACAAATCGTGATCCTGACTGCCGTCGCACTCCGGCCGCTCCCCGCCGATCTCATCCCACAGCGCCTTTTGGAACACCGCCAAGTGGCAGATGTAGTTGCAGCACAGCAGGTAGTCCGGGGCGTAATCCGGCTTGAAGTGGGCCACCATGGGCCGCTGGATGCTCTTGGAAAAGAGTGCTTCATCGCTGTAGAGGAAGCCGTCCGGCTCGCCCTGCGCCCGCAGCTGCAGAATGGCTTTGCCCATGGTGTACAGGGCTTGGGGCGCAAGGATATCATCGTGGTCGGCAAGGGCCAGATATTCCCCTGTGGCAAGCTCTGCCGCAGCATTGGTGTTGGCCGCAATGCCCTTGTTTTCGATCTTTTTGTATACGATACGTTGATATTTTGTCTGATATTCCTCTACGATGCGCTTCACATCGGCATGTTCTGCATCGGAAGCATCCGCAAGGCAGAGCTGACCGTTGGGGGCCGTCTGGTTCACAAAGGAATCCAGAAATTCCCGCAGGTATTTTTCCGGTGTATTATACAGCGGGGTCAGGATGCTGATGGTGGGCAGGCCGCAGTCTGCCGCCGTTTTGTCGGCCATTTCAGCCCGCTGGGCTTCCTGCACCTTTTTGGCGGGCAGATAGCGGGCACGCTTGCCAAAGCAGCGGCGCTTGACAAAGCCCGCGCCCCGTTTGAGCACGGTGGGCAGGCCCTCGTCCTTCGTCAGCTGCACCGCATAGCCTGCCAGTTCTCTGGCACGTTTCAGTCGTACATTCATATCAGGCCTCGCCGCGCTGCGTTGCCTTGTAGGCCGCGCAGACCGTTGCCGTATCGCCGTTCATTTTCAGGTGGCCGTGGCTCAGCCATGCCACCTTGCTGCACATGCGCTCGATTTGCTCAATGGAGTGAGACACCAGAATGACCGTGGTGCCGCCCGCCATCAGCTCCTGCATCCGCTTTTCGCACTTCTGCTGGAACAGGAAATCGCCCACCGAAAGCACCTCGTCCGCAATGAGGATATCGGGCTTGGTGATGGTGGCAATGGCAAAGCCGATGCGGGCCACCATGCCGGAGGAGTAGTTCTTGAGCGGCACATCCAGAAAGTTCTGCAGCTCGCTGAACTCCACGATCTCATCAAACTTTTCGTCCAGATACTTGGGCGAGAAGCCCAGCACCGTGCCGTTCAGATAGATGTTCTCGCGGGCAGTCAGGTCCATATCAAAGCCCGCGCCCAGCTCGATGAGCGGGGCGATGGAGCCGCGGACCGTCACCTTGCCCTTGCTGGGCTTGTACACGCCCGCAATGGTCTTGAGCAGGGTGGACTTGCCCGAGCCGTTCAGACCCACAAGGCCGTAGAAATCGCCGGGCATGATGTCCAGACTCACGTCCTTGAGGGCGTAAAATTCATCGTACTGCAGGCGGCCCTGCACCATGGCAAGGAAGTATTCCTTCAGGCTCTCATGCTTTTCCTTGGAGAGGTTGAAGCACATGGAAACATTGTCCACTTTGATGATCGGTTCCATTGTTCTTCCTCCTTAAATATGCAGCACAAAGCGATCCTGCGTTTTGCGGAACACCCACACGCCCACCAGCATGGAGAGCACGGCGCAGCAGCCGCACACCGCGAACATGTTGAAATCCAGCGGGATGCCCCACATCACGGTACGGCGGAAGCCTGTGATGTACCAGTACATGGGGTTCAGCTTGATGATCTGCTGCATGTTGAACCCGCCAATGGAAAAGGTCATCTGGGTGGGGTCGTAGAAGATGGCGGAAAAATACAGCAATGCGGTGATGAACACGCTCCAGATGTGCATGATATCCCGGAAGAACACGGTAGCCGCTGCCAGAAGCAGGCCCACGCCCAGACTGAAGAAGAACAGCGTCACCAGCGGGTAGACCGCCTCAATGAGGGTCAGGTGGAAGGATGCACCGGTAAAGATCATGACCAGCAGCAGCGCCACAAAGCTGAACACGCAGTTCACCATGGCAAAGCAGCACTTTTCCAGCGGGAAGATATACTTGGGGATATACACCTTTTTGAGCAGGGGCGCAGCGCCCAGCACACTGCTCATGCCGGTGGAGGTGGCCTCGTTGAAGAAGTTGAACAGCAGCTGGCCGCACATCAGGAACACGGCAAAGTTGTCGATGCCGCTGCCGCGCATGTCCATCAGACTGCTGAACACGGCCCAGTACACAAGGCACATGAGCAGCGGGTTCAGAACGCTCCACACCACACCCAGCACGCTGCGGCGGTATTTGAGCTTGAAGTCACGGCTGACCAGATTCCACAGCAGGTAGCGGTAGCACCAGAAGCCGTTCCACATTGCTTTGAATTTTGCCACAGGCGATCACCACTTTTCAAAATATTCAAACTTCTGTGCAGCAAAGGGCTCGTGCAGCTTGTCCTTTGCGCTGGTCTTGTGCTCGCAGCCGCAGTCCGGCCACTGCACGTTCACGGTGGGGTCATCGTAGGGGATGCCGCCCTCGCTGGTGGGGTCGTAGACATCGGTGCACTTGTAGCAGAACTCTGCCACATCGCTCAGCACCAGAAAACCGTGTGCAAAGCCCTCCGGGATGTAGAACATCTTCTTGTTCTCCTCGGAAAGGGTCACGCCCACCCACTTACCGAAGGTGGCGCTGTGGGGGCGGCAGTCCACGGCCACGTCGAACACCTCGCCCTTGGTCACACGCACCAGCTTGCCCTGCGTGTGGTTCTTCTGGAAGTGCAGGCCGCGCAGCACGCCGCGGGTGGAGCGGCTCTGGTTGTCCTGCACGAATTCCTTATCGATGCCGGCTTCGGCAAACTGATTCTTCTGATAGGTCTCCATAAAATAACCGCGGTCGTCGCCGAACACCTGCGGCTCAATGACCACAACACCGGGGATCTCGGTCTGAGTAAACGTAAACTTGCCCATATTTTGTACCTCTCTTTTGTGAAGCATGTTTGTTTTATCTGGAAAAGTCTGTTCGACGCAGGCTTTTGCGCTTATTTGCCGCGGCGGGTCTGTCCCTGTTCCGTGCGCGTTCTGCGGCGCTTCTTCCGCCAAGTGATGAACCGCACCACCAGAAAAGTCACCAGCGCTGCCGCTGCGGTGGACCCCAGCGAGATGCCCAGCAGCCAGAATGCATGGCTTTGGGGCTTTACCGCCTTGGCCGCTTCCAACTCCTGACCGGTGCTGTTCTCCAGCAGTTCAGGCAGGCCGGAAATTTCCGCATCCACACGCACGCTGGTGCTCTCCTGCTTTTCGCCGCCGTGGACGGTGTACACAGCGTACACCTCCGGGTCGGAGCCAAGGACATAGCTTTCCGGCAGTTCCAGCGTCACCTCCACATCGTCGGCAGTCAGGCCGTTGGCCAGCAGCAGCCGCACGCCGGGGTCGGAGACGGTCACGGTGCCAAGGCTCCCGCCGCCGCCCACCACGCTCAGCGGTGCTGTGATGCCCTGCGCGGGCAGGTCGGTGTAGCCGGTAAAGGTGCTGAACGCATAATCCAGCAGGGTGCGCATATCGTTGTATTTATCAGTGCTCAGCTCGCTCTGCATGGTCACGCAGATGAGCCGGACGCCGTTCTGCTCCGCCAGACAGGCGTAGCTGTAGCGGGCCGTGTTGGTATAGCCGAGCTTGGAACCCAGAATGGACGAGATGTAGTACCGGCTGGAGCCAATGCGCATTTTGTCCTGCTGGGAAAAGTAGCGGGTCACGGGCTGGATGTTGGTGGGGTCCATGGTGTACATCTCATTGCGGGTGAACACCTGCTCAAAGCCCGGCTGCTCCAGTGCCCAGCGCAGGATCTGCGCCATATCGTAGCAGCTGGTGTAGTGGTCCTCGTCACTGATGCCGTGAGGGTTTGCAAAGTGGGTGTGCGCAAGGCCCAGCTCTTCTACCCGCGCATTCATCTTTGCCACGCCGTCCGCGATGGTGCCCTCTCCCACATATTCGGCCAACAGGTTCGCGCCGTCGTTGGCACTGGCCATCTGGGTGGCATACAGCGCATCGGTCAGGGGCACTTCTTCGCCCTCGCGCAGGGCAATGTGACTGGAATCGGTGCCCGCCAGCGAGTAAACATCCTCGTGGGTCACAGTGAGCTTTATATCATCCCAGTTCCCCTGCGCCTTTTCGCAGGCAAGGCCCAGCGTCATCACCTTGGTGATGGATGCCGGGTGCAGCTCTTCGTTCATATTCTGCTGTGCCAGCACAAGGCCGGTGTCTGCATCGATGATGCAGTAAGCGCGGGTGGAACCAAGGGCAGGGCCAGCCGCCGCTGCCCCCGGCACGAACACGCAGATCATAAGCAGCACAACGCACAGCGCCGCTGTCAGTTTTTTCATCTGGTTTTTCTCCATTGAGCGTTTTTCTGCCCGTCGTACTGCACCGGCAAAGCATCAGATAATAGTATACCACACTTTACCCCGGCTGAAAAGCCATTCAGACGTTGTTTTGCAGCAGAACGGGCTGCAGCTGCCGCCCGGCCAGCGCAGCGTCCAGTGCAGCGGGCAGACGGGCAAAGTCCGCCTTCAGGCTGCTGGGCTTGGCAATGGGGTCATCCTGCCCGTAGGGCACAAAATAGTAGTGCTTGCGCTGGTAGAGCCGGGCCATGTTCTCCCCCGATGCGCCCAGCCCGTCGTTTGTGGAAATGCCCACCACCACCGGGCACCCCACCCGCAAAAGGCTTTTTGCCGCCAGCGTTACCGGCGTATCGGAAAGCCCCGCCGCCAGCCTTGCCAGCGTTGCCCCGGTGCAGGGCGCGATCACCAGTGCACTGACCAGCTTTTTAGGGCCAAGCGGCTCCACGGCCTGCAACGTGTCCAACACTGCATGGCCGGTAAGGGCTTCCAGCCGTTCCTGCCAGAACTGCCCGGTGCCAAAGCGGGTATCCTGCTTTGCGGCAAAGCTCATGATGGGCAGCAGATCCCAGCCCTGTTCTGTCAGCTGCTGCGCTGCCGCAAGCGCCGCTTCCAGTGTGCAGAAGCTGCCGCACACCGCAAATGCAATGCGTCCTTTTTTCTGCGTGCTCATGTGTGTTCCTCCCGCTCCCGCAAAATGGTCAGCACGGTGCGCGCCACCGCTTCCCCGGCCGTGTCCGGCGCACAGGCGGCGGGCAGGCTGAGCGCATGGATGGCCTTGCAGCCCAGCCGCTGCGCCGCAGCAAAGTCGGTGCCGCCAGGCTTTGATGCTAGATCTACGATCAGGCTGCCGGGCCGCAGAGCCGCCAGCACCGGCTCGGTCAGCACCGGAGCCGGGACGGTGTTCACCACCGTATCAAAGGCCGGAGCCAGCGCGGCCAGCCGGGCAAGCTCTGCACCCCGCAGACCAAGGCTCTCGGCCAGCGCACGCTGTTCGGCGCGCCGGGCACAGACAGTCACATTTGCCCCCAGTGCCGCCAGCCGCGCCCCCAGCGCCTGCCCCACCGGGCCAAAGCCCAGCAGCAGAAGGTTTGTGCCCCACAGGGTACGGGTGCGCTCGGCCAGCAGGATGCCAATGCAGCCCTCCGCCGTAGGGATGGCATTGTACACCGTCAGCTCCGGTCGGGCAAAGTAATCCACCAGCTCCACGCCAGCTTCCTGTGCAATGGTCTTTGCCTGAACTGAGAGCCTGCCGCCCAGTGCCACCGCACCGGGCTTTGCGGCCCGCAGCAGCTCTGCCAGCGGGGTGCGGGCCGCATCCAGCGGCAGAGGCAGCAGGATATAATCTGCCAGTGCAACCTGTTCGGCTCCGCCCACCGCATAACCTGCCCGTTCCAGCACCCGGCCTGCCGCCGCCTGCCGGGCATCGGTGCCCACCACCGCAAACAGCTTTTTCGCTTCCATGCCGCATCCCCCTTTGCCTGCTCGTGGGCCATCCTATGCAGGAGAAATATTTGTTGTGAAAAAACTCCTCCAGCTTTCGCCGGAGGAGTTTTTTATCACGATTATAGAATGCGCCGCCCTGACATCCGGCACATCTTTTATTTTACGAACTTTGCCACAGCACGGGCTACGATGCCGCCCAGAATGCCGGAGACAAGGAACTCGGCCACGCCCTGCACGCCGACCAGCAGCACCACGAACATGAAGGGGTTCGCAGCACCCTTGACGGACACGAGGTTCTGCACGTAGTCACAGCCGTAGAAGGCCAGCACGATCCAGCCCATGAAGAACACCGTGTTCAGGAACGGGGCGCTCATGGCGCTGACGATGTAGCTCCATGTGCCGGGCTTGTCAAAGCGCTTCAGGCTGCTGAAGATCAGGCCGCAGCACAGGCCCATCAGCACGCGCATACCCACGCACAGGATAAAGGTGTTCACAGGGCTTACCTGAAACAGTGCGCCAGTCATGGCGGAAGCACCGGTGATGGCATCGTAGAAGCTCACTGCGCCGAACACACCGCCCAGCAGCGCGCCCACAGCGGGGCCCATGGTGATGGCACCCACTGCAATGGGAAGGGTCAGGAAGCTCATGTACAGCGGGCCCACAGGCACACTGCCCAGACCCACCATCTTCATGACCAGCTCAATGGCAACCAGCAGCGCCACACGGGTAAGAGTTTTCGTATTTTTCATATTCAGTTTTCCTCCTGCTGCCGTTCCGCCCTATACGTCGGATACGGCGCAAACCTGCCCGCTCTATGCGGGTTTTAAAGTAAATATTCAAATAATTTGGAGCGCGTTTTGTCAGGGCGTGTTCCAATGGAAATGGCTGTTTTGGGGGTCAGTGGTCGCACGGGAAGCGGATGCCCGCATTGCGGCGGGCCACCGTGAGCACACGGCTCACCGCGATGGTGGTATCCTGCATCCGGCCGCACAGCTCCTGATCTCCGCTCTCCAGCGCACGGGCAAAGGCTTCAAACTCTGCTGCCTGCCGGGGCCTGCCGCCATTCAGGTTATAGTGCTCTTCCTTGCCCTCGTTAGGGTGGAAGGTGATGCCGCCGCAGCAGTTGGCGGTGGACTTCTGCATGATATAGCCCTTCGTGCCCTGAATGATGTACCGGGCCGGGGCCGCGCAGTCCTTGGCAGCGATGCTCACGGCCTTGAAGCCGCTGTAATCCATGGTCAGGATGCCGCTGGTGTCGATGCCGCGCTCCATGTTGGCGGTATATTTGGCCTGATTCGGCTCCCCGAACAGGCCCACGATGTAGCTTACATTATATACGCCAAGATCCATCAGGGCACCGCCGGCACAGGCCGGGTCAAAGGCAGGCTGTACATCGCCTGCACAGAAGGCATCGTACCGGCTGGAATACTGGCTGAAATTGCACTGTACCAGCTTCACGGTGCCAATGCGGGGCAGCAGCTCCCGGATCTTTGCGTAGTTTTCAAGGTATTGGGTGGTGATGGCTTCAAACAGGAACACCTTTTTGTGCCGTGCCAGATTTACCAGTTCTTCAGTCTGGGCCGCCGTGGGTGCCAGCGGCTTTTCCACAATAACATGTTTGCCTGCTTCCAGCGCCACGCGGGCATAGCGCACATGCTGCAGGTTCGGCACTGCAATGTACACCACATCCACCCACTGCAGCAGTTCCAGAAAATTGGTGGTATGCTGCGGCACGCCGTACTGGCCGCAAAGGCTCTGAGCCAGCTCGGCGCTGCGCTCGGTGCTGCAGATGGCCTGCACCGTAAAAGGCGTGTGCTCTGCAAGCCATGGCAAAAATTCCCGCACGATCTTGCCCGTGCCAAGAATGCCTAATTTCATCTGATTTTTCTCCCCATCCTGTCGTTGGTCAGCCTACCAGCGCTTCCGGCTCGCGGCGGGTGCGCTTTTTGGGGTAGGTGCGCTGTTTTGCATGGCCGTGCTGGTTCTGCCGGCCATAGTGCCTGCCGCCGCCCGCACTGTGGTGCTGCGGCTGGGACACATTGAGCTGGTACAAAAGGGCAAGTCCCTTCATCAGCAGCTCCGGGTCGTAGGTCAGCGGGTGGCGGCACAGCGGTGTCACATACTTTGCCAGCCCTCCTGTTACCACCAGAGTGACCGGACGGCCAAGTTCTTCCTCAATGCGCTGCACCATGCCGTCAATGAGCACAGCCGTGCCCATCACGGAGCCGGACAGCATGCATTTTTCGGTGTTGGTGCCAATGGCGCTTTTGGGCGAGCCAAGATGCACCTGCGGCAGCTGGGCACAGCGGTCGCCCAGTGCCCGCAGCCCGGTGGAAAGCCCCGGGCAGATGACACCGCCCCGGAACACGCGGTTCTCGTCCACCACATTAAAGGTCGTGGCAGTGCCAAGGTCCACCGTGACCACCGGCAGCGGAAAATTTGCCGCCGCATAAGCCGCATCCACAAGGCGATCCTTGCCCACGGCGTGGGGTTCATCCACGCCCATGGTCAGTCCGGTTCGGATCTCCGGCGAGACGATGACCGGCTTCCTGCCCGTATAATGGCGGGCGCACTCAGCCAGCGCCCCCGTGATCTGGGGCACCACGCTGGTGAGCACAGCGCCCTCAAAGCGCATGGGGCGCTCAGGATGGCGGCGGTGCGCAAAAATTTTATCCATTTCGACACGATATTCTGCAGCCGTGCGGGTGCGCACCGTGTCCATGCGCGCCACAAAGCATACACGTCCGTCCCGAATGCCCCCAAGGGCGACGGTGGTGTTGCCTATATCAATGGCTAAGATCATAATTCTGTTTTCCTTTTTAAAGGTTTGAGTAACGGCAGGCCGGCATCTTATCCAGACGGCGGGCCGGTAGTTTCTCTGAGGACCGTCCGCTGGGGTGGGACCCTGTTGCCGTCAGGCAATAGGGCGGGCGATGGAATGGCCCGACTCGTGTCCGAAGAGAAAGCTGCCGGCACACCGACCCTAACGGGTTGTTCATCTATTCTTTGTCAAGCTGTATTTTACCGCATTTTGTCCCCAATTACAAGCCTGTACAAAGATTTTGTTGTGCTGGCGGAACTTTTGCATTATACTAAAGGAAGATATGTGGAAACAGTACGTTTTTGCAGGAGGTTTTACCAATGGATCTGAACGGAAAATGCGTCCTTCTGGGCGTAAGCGGCGGCATTGCCGCCTATAAAATGGCCAACGTGGCCAGCGCACTGCGCAAGCTGGGAGCCGATGTGGAGGTCATCATGACCAAAAATGCGACCCAGTTCATCACCCCTGTTACATTTGAAACGCTTACCGGCCACAAGTGCATGGTGGATACCTTTGACCGGGATTTCAAGTTTGAAGTCACCCACATCTCGCTGGCAAAAAAAGCCGATGTGATCCTTGTCGCCCCGGCCACTGCCAACGTCATCGCCAAGATGGCCCACGGCATCGCCGATGATATGCTCACCACCACAGTGTTGGCTGCAAAGTGCCCCAAGCTCGTTTCTCCGGCCATGAATACCGGAATGCTGGAAAACCCCATCACGCAGGATAATATCGCCACGCTGGAACGCTACGGCTTCACGGTGATCCCCTCCGAGAGCGGCGTGCTGGCCTGCAAGGATGTTGGCAGCGGCCGTCTGCCTAAGGAAGATGTGCTGATCGAGTATATCCTGCATGCCATTGCCCGGCCCAAAGATCTTGCCGGTCTGCGCATTGCCGTCACCGCCGGCCCCACGCAGGAGCCGCTGGACCCGGTGCGCTACCTCACCAACCATTCCACCGGCAAGATGGGCTATGCCCTTGCCCGTGCCGCCGCCATGCGCGGCGCGGATGTCACCCTTATCCACGGCGAGACCGCCCTGCAGCCGGTCAAGTTTACCACCGATGTGCCCGTGACCACTGCTCAGCAGATGTACGAAGCCGTCACCAGCCGCTTTGATGCTACGGATGTGCTCATTATGGCCGCTGCCGTGGCCGACTACCGCCCCGCTGCCGTGGCAAACGACAAGATCAAAAAAAAGGACGGCGACATGTCCATTCCTCTGGAACGCACGCCGGATATTCTGGGCACCATCGGCCCCAAAAAGACCCACCAGTTCCTGTGCGGTTTTTCCATGGAGACCCGCGATCTTGTGGAAAACTCCTCTGCAAAGTTGACCAAAAAGAATCTGGACATGGTGGTTGCCAACAACCTGAAAGTGGCCGGTGCCGGTTTTGGTGTGGACACCAATGTAGTCACCCTCATTACCCCGGACGGCACCCGTGAGCTGCCGCTGATGAGCAAGGCCGATGTGGCCGATGCCATTCTGGATGAAATTTTAAAACGCCGCTCCCAGTGAGAAAAAGTGGCTGTCGCATGTGCAACAGCCACTTTTTTATTTTTCCTTCCGTGCAAACACGATGCCAATGGTACCCGGGCCGGAATAGCCGCCGATGGTGGTGCCGATGTCTGTCTCGTGGCATTCCTTGAAACTTCCGTATTTCTTCAGCCCCGCCTTCACTGCGTCCATGCAGCCGGGCTTCGGCTGGCAGGAGGAGATGAACACAAGGCTGTCCTCGATGTCGTCGCGTTCCACCAGACGGTCGGTGATGTACTTGCCCACGCAGATGGGCAGGCTGCCGCGGTATTTTTTGACTACCTTCAGCTCGCCGTCGATCACTTCCAGTGCGGGCTTGATGCCCAGCAGGTTTGCCCCGAAGGCCAGCACACCGGAGCAGCGGCCGCTCTTGGCCATAAAGTCCAGCCGGTCCAGTACAAAGCTCAGCTCTACCCGTTTGGCAAGGCTCTGCAGCCGCATCGTAATGTTGCGAGGGGGCAGGCCATCTGCAGCCCACTTGGCCGCTTTCAGCACCAGATAGCCCTGCCCGGTACAGATATTCTGGCTGTCCACCACATAAACATTCTCGAATTCGCCTGCCGCCAGCTTCGCATTCTGGAAGCAGGACGAAAGCTTGCTGCTGACCGAAATATGGATCACCGCATCGCACTCTTTGGCAAACGGCTCAAAAAATTCGGTATATTCCACCAGATTTGCGGCGGCGGATTTGGGCATTTTGCCGCCCGCATTCACATAGGCAAACACATCTGCCGGGTGGATCGTTACGCCGTCCAGATAGCTATCCTCGCCCATCAGAATGTGCATGGGCATCAGGGCAATGTCCCACTGTGCCAAAAGCTCTTCGGACAGGTCGCAGGTGCTGTCCGCTGTGATCTTGATTCTCACATTATTTCTCCTTTTATAAAACCGTTCTGCATCCTCTGTCGGCCGCACCAACGATCCCTTAAAAAATTGTCCTTTTCTATTTTACCACAGATGATTCAAAGTTGTTAAGTATTTTGTAAAGGCAAATGTAAATCTTTTATGAAGAAGTTCCCGGTTTCGGTTTTCTTGTACACTTATCACAAATTCCGAATTGGATTTATGGTTCTTTCCGAAAATTCGGGTTTACCTGTTTATTTTGTCCGCCAAAAATTATATAATAAGATGTATCCTAATAGAATGGATTGAATCGGTCTGCTCTGCGGCCGTTATTTATTTGGAGGTTGCCTTATATGTTCATGTACACCGATTACAACCAGCACCTGCTGGACAATGTAAAAAAGATCCACTTCATCGGCTGCGGCGGCAGCGGCATGTATCCGCTCATCCAGATCCTTGCCGCAAAAGGCTACGAGATCTCCGGCAGCGATGTGCTGGATGGCAGCATCATCCGCTACGAGCGTGAGATGGGTGTCAAGGTCAGCCTGGGTCACAGCGCCGATAATGTGATCGGCACCGACATGGTGGTCTACTCTGCCGCCATTTCCAAAGATAACGTGGAACTGAATGCCGCTGCCTCCTACGGCATCCCCACCATCGAGCGCAGCGTTCTGCTGGGTTATGTGAGCCGCCTGTACAAACAGAGCATCTGCGTCTCCGGCACTCACGGAAAAACCACCACCACTTCTATGATCACCACCGCGCTGGAGCTGGCAGGCCGCGACCCGTCCGCTGTCATCGGCGGCAAGCTGCCCCTCATCAACGGCTACGGCAAGGCCGGCAAGGGCGACGACATCGTGATCGAGTCCTGCGAGTTCGCCGAGACCTTCCTCAAGCTGACCCCCTATCTGTCCGTTGTGCTGAACATCGACAACGACCATCTGGATTACTACGGCAGCATGGGCGAGCTGAAGTTTGCCTTCAAGCGCTTTGCCCTGATGACCAAGTTCATGATCTTTGCCAATGCGGACGACAAGAACACCATGGATGTCATGTACACGCTGGACCGCCGCGTGCGTACCTTTGGCATCCAGAACGACGGCGATTATCAGGCATTGAACGTGAACGAATACAAGCCCGGCTTCTTTGAGTTCGACCTGAAGGAGTGGAACAAGGTCACCGGCCATATCCGTCTGGCTGTGCCCGGCTACCACAACATTTACAATGCACTTGCCATGTGCGCCGTCTGCCGCTTCATCGGTCTGACCGTGGAGCAGTGCGCCGATGCTGCCCTGAACTTCAAGGGTGCCGGCCGCCGCTTTGAGGTCTACGGCGAATGCAACGGTGCGTTGGTCGTGGACGATTATGCCCATCACCCCACCGAGCTGCGCGCCACCCTGACCACGGCCAAGGAAATGGGTTATAAGCGGCTGATCGCCGTCCACCAGCCGTTTACATACAGCCGCACCAAGATGCTGTTCAACGACTTTGTGGATGTGCTCAAGATCCCCGACATCACGGTGCTCACTCCCATCATGGGCAGCCGTGAGCCCAACGACCCCAGCATCACCAGCGCAAAGCTGGCTGCCCAGATCCCCGGCTCTGTTCTGGTGAACAGTCTGGAGGAGGCTGCCGATTGGGTCAAGCAGAACGCCCGGGAGGGCGATCTGGTCATCACCCTCGGCTGCGGCGACATCTACAAGGCCAGCAAGATGATGGTGGCTGAGCAGCCGTAATTTTCGCTTATCACAGCAGACAGCCCGGTGCGAAAGGGTTTCGCACCGGGCTGTTTTCATTTTCTCTGTCGATACTTCAAAGGGGTCTGCACCTCGGCACGGATCTTTCCCAGATAGGTGCGGGTCTGCTCTGCACCCTGCAGAATCGCTTCCACCTGCGCCCGCTGTTCCTCAGTCAGGTCATCCTCCGCCAGCAGCTCCGCGTTGCCCTCGATGATGGTCAGCGGCGTTTTCAGCTTGTGGGACAGCCGAATGATCTGCTCCCGCTGCCGCTGCTCCATGTCCCACTGCTTCTGCAGGCTACCGGTCAATTCATCGCCCATGGTCTGCAATGCCTGCAAAGCGCTCTCGTACTCCCGCACCTTCGCACCGGAAAACACGGCGCTGTCCAGATCCTTCCGCGCCACCGCCTGCGCGGCGGCGGTCAGCTTTTCGGTCTCCCGGGTCAGGAAGCGCCCGGTCCTGTGGGTGCTCCACACCACTGCCCCTATCAGCAGCAGAATGCCCAGAATGCAGTGCACGGTCTGCATATCCGGCAGCACGCCCCGCAGCGCAGGGTCGGAGTAGGGCACGGCATAGTCAAATTGCAGCAGGCAAACCGTTCCGTCCTGCAATTTCGACGTCATATAATACTGTGTGTAGCCAAAATGCCAGCGGGTTTTCCCCTGTCTACCCCCATGAAGCCCTGTGCAGTGCGCAGGGTTTCTTTTTATTCCTGCAGCTTTCTGGCCTGCACACGGTATTCCCGCGGGGTCATGCGGTAGATCTGCTCAAACTTCCGGTAAAAGAATGTCCGGTTGCTGCAGCCGATCTTTTCCATGATCTCGCCGATGGCGCATTCGGTGTTCGCCAACAGAAACGCCGCCTCAGAGAACTGCTGGCTGTTCTTCAGTTCCACAAAAGAACAGCCTGTAATGTGCTTGAGCTGGGCACTGAGATAGTTCGGGTTATAGCCGAACTTTTCTGCCAGCTGTGTAAGGGTACAGGTCTTATAGTTCTTTTCCAGATATTGCAGCACCGGTACAAGGATCTCATTGCTGTCGGATATGGTCCGCTCTGCCTGTGAGTGCATTACGTTCACCAATTCCAAAAACAGTGCGGTGGCATAGGCTTTGATCAACTCACCATAGCAGCTGCTGCGGTCAAAATATTCACACAACAGGAATTGGATGAGAGAGTGGATCTTTGGTTCGTTCTGGGTATGGAAGATGAGGTATTTGTCATGCCTGCGGTTGCGGGAGACTGCATCGACCAGAAAACTTGCCACCACTCCCTGCTGTGACAGCCTGCTCAGAAACACTCCATCAAAAAACTGCCTGCGGAACACGATGTTGATGACGATATCGTGCTCTTTTTTATAGCTGGTGGCGCTGTGCCAAACGTCACTGTCCAGAATGCACAAATCGCCTTTTTTCAGAGTAATTTCTCTGCCATTGATGACAAAGGTGCACGACCCGCTGTAGATGTAGTTCAGTTCCATATCCACATGGTGGTGCTTCGGGATAACGGTAAACCGGGTCTCCTTGATCATGCCGATCATGTCTTTTTTCAGAGTGTTCACAAAGTCAAAACAGTATCCCACCTCACCTCGGAATTCCTCCTGTTTCATCTTATCGTAAAGGTGGCTCAGCTGTCCGGGGTGCTGCAAATGCCAACTTTCGCTTTCGGTATGGCGGTAAAGGAACAGCTCCAGTTCGGTAGGATTCATAGCAATGTCTCCGATTTTGATACTATTTTCCAAGTTTTATGTCATTATCATACATTTTTCTTTCTGCTATAATAGCATACAGAAAGAGCTTTTTCAACAAAAAGAATCCAGTATCGTTACAACTTGTTATAAAAGGAGTGCATTTTCATGGCTTATAAGACAAGTTCCGGTTTTGATACCGATTTTCTGTGGGGCGGTGCCATTTCCTGTTCTCAGGCAGACGGTGGTTTCCGGGATGGCGGCAAGGGCATTTCCACACAGGATCTCCGCTACCTCGACCCTGCATGGAACCATGAACAGGTCGAGGCAAAGCACCACGGCAGTCCGTTCTCCAAGGCAGAGTTCGATCAGGCACTGCAGGATATGGGCACCACGTATTATCCCAATCGCCGCGGCATCGACTTCTATCACACCTACAAGCAGGACCTTGCGCTGCTCGCAGAAATGGGCATGAAAGTCTTTCGCACCTCTATCTGCTGGGCCCGGCTGTTCCCCAACGGCGATGACGCTCAGCCGAACCCCGAAGGCATCCGCTACTATAAAGATCTGTTCGGCGAGTGCAAAAAGCATGGCATGAAGGTTTTTGCCACCATCCTGCACTATGACATCCCGGTGCAGCTGGTATTGAAGTACGGCGGCTGGAAGAACCGCAAAACCATCGACTTTTACTGCCGCTATGTGGAAGTGCTGTTCCGTGAGCTGGGCGATCTGGTAGACTACTGGCTGCCCTTCAACGAGATCAATGCAGGCCGTTTTTCCCCCTGGGACGGTGTGTGTCTGATCCCCGATCAGGAGCCGCACATGGATCAGGAAATCTTTCAGTGCCTTCATCATCAATTCCTTGCCAGTGCGCGGGTCGTAAAAATGGGCCACGAGATGCTGCCCGGCTCTAAGATCGGCTGTATGATCGCACGCTTCACCACCTATCCCGCCACCTGCCGCCCGGAGGACAACATGCAGGCCGTCCTTGATGACCAGTATTCCAACTGGTTCTACACCGACATCATGGCACGCGGCAAGTATCCCGCCTACATGAACCGCTATTTTGACAAGCTGGGCATCGACATCAAGATGGAGCCGGGCGACGAAGAGATCCTGCAGCAGGGCACGGTAGATTTTGTATCCTTCTCCTATTACTTCTCGCAGGTGTCCACCAGCGACCAAAGCTGGGAAAAGACCTCCGGCAACCTCATCATGGCCAATAAGAACCCCTATCTGGAGACCAGTGAGTGGGGCTGGCAGAAAGACCCCATCGGCCTGCGCATCACCCTGAATCAACTGTACGACCGCTACGGCCTGCCACTGTTCGTAGCTGAAAACGGCCTTGGAACCTCGGATGTGGTGGAGGCCGACGGCACTGTGCACGACCCCTACCGTATCGACTACCTGCGCGGACACATCCAGCAGATGAAGGAAGCTGTGCGCGACGGCGTGGAGCTGCTGGGCTACACCATGTGGGGCATTCTGGATATCGTCTCCTGCGGGCCGCTGACAATGGACAAACGCTATGGCGTTGTGTATGTCGATCTGGACAACGGCGGCAAAGGCACCGGCAAACGCATCCGCAAGGACAGCTTTTACTGGTATAAAAAGTGCATTGAAAGCAATGGCGAAGACCTCGCCTGAGAAAATATTACCGTAAAAGGAGGACAATCTTATGGCAACGAACAACAAGGATCTCGCAGCCAGTATCGTCGAGCTGCTGGGTGGCAGCAGCAATATTTCCACCGCACTGCACTGTGTAACGCGGCTGCGCTTCAATCTGCGGGACGGCAGCCTTGCAAAGCTGGATGACATCCGTCAGCTCAAAGGCGTACTGGGCGCACAGATCAAGGACGGTCAGTACCAGATCATCATCGGGCCCAATGTCAACCGCGTGTATGACGAAGTAGTTCCCCTGCTGGACAGTTCTGCGGCGGCGGATAAGCCTTCCTCTGCCGGAAAGATCAAGGGCGCTCAGGTTCTGGATATCATCACCGGCATCTTCTCTGCCATTCTACCCGCACTGGTGGCAGGCGGTATGCTCAAGGGCCTGCTGGCTCTGGCCGAGATCTTTGGCGTAAATACCGGTGTCGGTACCTGCCAGATCCTGAGCATGATCTCAGATGTGCCCTTCTACTTTCTTCCCTTCCTGCTGGCCATCTCCGCAGCACGCAAGTTCAAGGTGAATGAATACCTCGGTGTCTGCATGGCCGGTGCGTTGATGTATCCCGCCTTTGTGGAAGCTGTAGGTGCAGACCCCAGTCCTTTCACCTTCCTGGGCATCGCAGTTCCGGTGTTCTCCTATGCAGACTCCGTTTTCCCCGTCATCCTAGGCGTAGGCCTGCTGGCTATCGTATATCACCTTATCGACCGTTTTATCCCCGATGTCCTCAAGATGGTGCTGGTGCCCATGCTGTCACTGGTCATCTCTGTGCCGCTGACTCTGCTGGTGTTTGCGCCTCTGGGTGCCTACGGCGGTCTGGCACTGGCAGACGGCATCGTCTGGCTGTTCAGCCTGCTGGGGCCTATCGCCGGTTTCCTGCTGGGCTTCTTTATGCCGCTGATCGTGCTGTTTGGTATGCACCAGTCCACTTCTCCCATCCAGATCTCCAACATTGCCACTCTGGGCTATGACTATCTTCTGCCCGTTTCCTTCTGCCACAACATGGCCGAATCCGGCGCTGCCTTCGGTGCTGCACTGCGTATGAAGGATAAAGAGCTGCGTTCTGCGGCCCTCACCACAAGCTTTTCCGCGTTCCTCGGCATCTCCGAGCCTGCGCTGTTCACCGTGCAAGTTCCCAACAAAACTCCCCTCATTGCTGCTATGATCGCCAATGGCATCGGCGGCGCACTGACCGTTGTTTTGGGCGCCAAGTGCTATGCCTTTGTCATGCCGGGCATTACCTCACTGCCTACCTACGCAAACGGCGGTGCTTTCAATCTGCTGATGATGGTCGTCTGCATTGCTTCCACCTTCGTGATTGCAGCAATCCTCTCCTTCATTCTCGGCGGCAAGCTGGCCAATAAACACTGATTTTCGTCTTTCGTTCTGCTTTCAGAAAAAACAGGGGGAGGAGCCGTTTATGGTTTCTCCCCCTGTTTGCTATGTTTTGTAAAAAAAACGCCTCAGAATCTCTTCTGAAGCGTTTTTGTTCAAGTCGGCGACTACCTATTTTCACGCGCCGTTTCCAGCGAACTATC